>JRYD01000330.1_pt1 | contig 73342 bp, 60 predicted proteins | sample 235311 | NCBI WGS metagenome assembly JRYD01 (sample SAMN03074213, study PRJNA261472) | activated sludge metagenome | biome: Common Effluent Treatment Plant; feature: Wastewater; material: Activated sludge; isolation source: activated biomass in a lab-scale reactor treating industrial wastewater at... | reverse complement strand
TTGCTCCTTAAAACTATTGAAATCAATTTATATTTGTAAATGCGTTTGGATTATTTTTTTCACAACTTGTCCCGATTGCTCGTGAGACTGCCGGCAGCGGTAATGGCTTGGGACACACTAACCCGAAACTGACTGCAAGAAACGAACTGACCAAAGAAATTGAAATCACACTGAAATGTGATTCCATAAGTTTTACCTTTCAAACCTACATGAATTTTACACAAAATCACATTATGCTGTGATTTTGTTTGCTCAGTTGGAAAACAATAACTACTTTTGCTGCATAAATCACACTATAATGTTAGTTAAGCAACTTGGAGAAACCATAAAAAACAGAAGAAAAGAGTTGAGCATAACTCAACCGCACCTATCTGAAATAGCAAAAGTGAGCACAAACACTTTGTATAAATTGGAGCGAGGACAGGGCAATCCTTCACTGGAAGTGTTGAACAAGTTAGCAGAAGTGTTAGGAATGGAATTGACACTTGAAGTGAAAAAGAAACATTGAATAAATGAGAGCAATGGAAATATACCGAAGCGGAATTTTAGCAGGCATACTGACAGAAGAAAACAGTCAGCATTATGTGTTCAGTTATGACGATAATTATTTCAACGATGCAAACAAACCGGCTATCAGTTTAACACTTCCAAAAACTCAAAAGGACTACAGCAGCGAATTTTTGTTTCCGTTTTTTTTTAACATGCTTAGTGAAGGAGTAAACAGAAAATTGCAAAGCACTCAATTGAAAATTGATGAAGAAGATAATTTCGGTTTGTTGATGGCAACAGCACAATATGACACAATAGGAGCAGTAACAGTAAAACCAATCACAGCAAAATGAACTTAGATGAATTGAAATATTGCCCGGGGACACTGGCTGAAGGTTTTTCTGCTTACAGTCCAAGCTGCTTACGAAATTTATTTAGCGGTAAAAAAGTAAATCATGTTTTACCTTATGAGCAACCACAACAAAGTGAGGAAGTGGCAGAGAAATTTATGGAGAACCGCAAACGCATTTCCATATCGGGTGTGCAGGAAAAGTTAAGTTTTCTGCTTGAAAAAAATATTTTGCGTTTGACAAACGAAGGCGAACAAGGAACTTACATACTTAAACCAATACCAAGAGATTTAAAAAAAGTTGACCAGGTTCCGGCAAACGAACATCTGACCATGCAAATAGCGAAACAGGTGTATGGATTAAACACTGCTGAATGTGCCATGATATTCTTTAAGAATGGCTCACCTGCATACATAACCAAACGATTTGATGTAAAAGAGGAAGCCCGCCTGCCGGTCGGGCAGGGTGAGAAATGGGGCAAGGAAGATTTTGCAACACTGGCAGGAAAAACAAAAGACAATGCCGGAGCCAATTTCAAATACGAATATAGCTACGAAGAAATCGGAATGTTGATACAAAAGTATGTTCCGGCTTGGAGGGTGGAAATAGAAAAATATTTTTCTCTGGTAGTGTTCAACTTTCTTTTTTCAAATGGCGATGCTCATTTGAAGAATTTCTCTTTACTTGAATCATCCAAAGGTGATTATTTGCTTAGCCCTGCTTACGATTTGGTGAATACAAAACTTCATGTTGACGATTCAGATTTTGCTCTGGATAGAGGATTGTTTGCTGATAATTTTAAAAGTGATTCATACAAAATAAATGGTCACCCTTCCAAAACCGACTTTACAGAATTTGCAAGAAGAATAGGAGTAACAGAAGGCAGAATTGAAAAGTTGTTGTTCCCATTTTTAGAAAAACAGCCATTTATGGAAACATTAGTAAGCCGTTCCTTTTTAAGTGATGCAAACAAGAGAGGGTATTTGTTGATGTATAATACAAAAAGAAATTATCTGACGTGACAAGAAGTTATTACGCTAATTCCATTGCCGACTTCTTGCGGGACGATGACGATAAAATTCTTGGACTACTTAGCAAGCATCACAGTCATTCGCTTGAGGACTTGCAGAAGAACGCTTGGGTTAAGCAAATCAAAATTCTAAAAGAAGCTCTATAACCTTTTGACATAGGAAGAATCTACTTTGAATTTTCTATTCCACGAATGGGAAAACGGGCTGACAACATTTTAATCATCAATGACCTCATTTTCGTTTTGGAGTTTAAGGTTGGCGACACATCCTATCAGAAATATGCGATTGAACAAGTTGTTGATTACTGTTTGGACTTGCAAAACTTTCACGAAGGCAGCCATAGTGAAAAATTGATTCCGCTTTTAGTTTCTACAAAAGCCGAAGAGACAGAAAATATTTTTTCATCAACACATAATTTGTTTGAGCCGTTAAAAGCAAATCAGCTAAACTTAGTCAAGTGATTTCACTTTCACTTGATCAAAGCAACGGCAGACAAATCAACACGACAGATTGGGAAAATTCAATTTACAAACCCACTCCAACTATTATTGAAGCAGCACAAGCACTTTACAAAGGACATAATGTAAAAGAGATTTCAAGACACGATGCAGGAGCAATCAATCTTTCAAAGACAACTGACTGCATTAACCAAATAATTGAAAAGGCAAAAGCAACTCCGAGAAAATCAATTTGCTTTTTGACAGGGGTTCCGAGAGCAGGGAAAACTCTTGCGGGTTTGAACATTGCAAATGAAAGAATGAAATCCGATAAAGATGAACATGCAGTTTTTCTTTCAGGCAATTGTCCTTTGGTTGAGGTATTGAGAGAAGCACTGACAAGAGATTCTGTTCAGTTCGCAAAAGAGAATGGAGAAGCATCAACAAAACGAAAGGAAAAAGAGAGAGCAGTAAAGTTCATTCAGAACATTCATCATTTCCGAGACGACAATTTAGAAACAGAGAAAGCTCCAATAGAAAAAGTTGTTGTGTTTGACGAGGCACAAAGGGCTTGGGCAAAAGAGCAAGTCAGTTCGTTCATGAAGCGAAAGAAAGGCGTTGAAGATTTTGATATGTCAGAGCCAGAGTTTTTAATCAGCGTAATGGACAGACACAAGGATTGGTGCACGATTGTTTGTTTAATTGGTGGCGGACAAGAAATCAATACAGGTGAAGCGGGAGTTTCAGAATGGTTGACAGCATTGAAAAATAATTATCCTCATTGGGACATTCATTACTCAAATCTTATTTCCTCTGACAACAATTATTTATCTGATGCAGATTTACGGAGTTGGCTGCTTTTTATTGCCTGTTTGTAATGCTAAAATCTTATGGCCGTAAAACAGAGGTAATAAAGTAACAAAACACCGCTTTTGAGTGTGCGCGAACTTTTTCCATACTTTCAAAGTCCCCTGAAATGTGGGAGACTTTGAAATAATGGACAAAAAATAAGTAACAAAAAAAGGCGACCTTTCGGTCGCCTTGACAACACTAATTTTATTTTTAGAAATTAAGATTCAAGCCTATCTTAAAGAAAGATATATCATAACCAAGTTCTGCAAAGGCACCAAAATTCTCTACAAAATTATATTTAGCACCAACGAATAATCCTGTTGTTGGATATACATTATTACGTTTGTCATCGTAATAATGGTCGTTTCTGGTTCTGATACGTGCTCCCAACAATACGCCACCATAAGGATCGAATTTATTATTCCTATCAGCTAATAAAGTAAGGTGATATGTTCCACGAACACCTACAATTATGCTGTTGTCAGTGTATTTATCGCCATTACTATATTTATAATAACGGTTTTTAATCCCAATAATTCCACCTATGCCAATTGTACCGGGTCCAACTTCTGCAATTGTTCCATGATCAAAATGAAAATTAATTGATGGAAGCACTGTCCAGCTACTGCCGTAGTAAACACTTCCGTAATCGTAATAATCGCCAAAGCCTATTGACAATCCAATAGAGTTTGAACCTTTAACAAAAGGAGGATCGCCACCCTGCGCTTTTGTCGTTGTTGTCATTGTTGTAATTCCTGCTGCAATCAAGGCAGCGCAAATTAGTTTTTTCATTTTTCTTTCGTTTAATTCTATTTATTAGGAAGCAAAACTAAATTATTACCATGAAGACAGGAAAAATTTAAGATGAATTTATTAACCATCAGAAACTAAAAACCACCTTAGTGTGGCTAAGGTGGTTCCTATGTACTTTTGAACAATTATTAATTCAGCCTATGCGATGATTCACTAACATCTGAAAGTTGTAATTTAAAACTTCCGCGGTTGAAATCTCCCATACTAACTTTTACCTGATCACTCACAAATAAATCTGTTGATAGATTTACTTGCTGGACAGGACTGTCTTTTTTTATCGTTAAACTGCGTATAGTTTTTTCTTTTGGAAATGTTGCAAACTGACCCATCTCCTGTGGTGATGTTGACAGGTAATAAACATAACTTGCACCGGAATTAAACTGCCTTTCTGCAGTTAAAATATTCCCTTCGTTTAATCCGGAATTGATTCCCTTTGTATGACCAATACCTAATGTTGCCATGTCTGCAAGACTAAATCTACCCTGTCCTACTACACTGTAAGTAGCGCACCACAATTTTGCATTGCGTTCAACAGTTAATAATCTGCCTGCAGGGATTACACCCAATTCATTTCCTTTCAGAAAAACTTCTTTCTCCGGTTTTATAGCTATGTTGCATAATTCAACCTGGGCTTTATCTGTCTGCATCCAACGCACCTGTGGATTTTCGAAACCCATTATATTTATAAATGAACCATCTTCATCAGCATTGTTCAACATAATTTTTCCACCAAGCAACATGACATCACCATAAAGATTTAATGTTGTGCGAGCACTGGGAGTACTATTGTTTGCAACATCATAAACGCTACCTGCCTGAACTATAAAGTTGCCGCCTACATTGAGAACTAATTTACTGTTAATTTCTCTTACACCTTCAAACCTTCCTCCGGAAACAATAAAATTTCCTTTCACAGACATGATGCTTACACCTTCTGTATATAATGAACCCTTACCGGTATTACGCAGTTCGAGGTTGCCATATACATTTTTAAATGCTTTACCAATGTTGGCGTCAATACCTGCCTGTGCATCAAACATTACATTACCCCAAGCAATATTTTCACCAAATGAATGGCTGCCATACTTCATAAAAACAACTTGTGATGCATGAGCAATCTGCGCATTTTCAGAAGCAAAACTCCCCACGCTGTTCTGAATATAATTTGAGCCTTCCTTTAAAATCAAATGTGCTATACTGCCTTTCTTGTTTTCATTTTCATTGAGTTGAAAAATGGCACCCTGTTCTACGCAAACTTCCTTTAATGCATAATATTTATCACAATTTAACTTTCCCTTATTCTCTACCACAGCAATTGAAGAGGTATCGCTTTCACTTAATGTAAATTCATGTCCGCCCTGAATAAAAAAACAAGTATTTGGAGTAACCGTTGACGGTGTTGAACCTTTACCATTACGTTGTGTATTCCACACAGACAAATCATTGAAATTACCTGAACGTACTGAAAAAAGCGCAGTATTGTTTTTTATTATTTTACTTCCGGGTGCTGATGCAACCAATGGCAACAAAGGAGCACCGTTTACGGTTAACGCTGTCACCTCAGCATCAATTACAGCAGCGGGCATTGCCGAAGTCTTAATGTCTGCACTTATCCATAAATAATTTAAACCGGGAGAAAGCATGCTACTCATATCAATTCGTACATTACCATCTGAAGGTGCTACTGACTGATAAAGTTGTGTGAGACCAAAAAACGCTTTTGTCTGACCTGACGACCAAACTTTAATATTTTCAACCTGCTTGAAATAAGGCTGCGTTGTTCCTTTCAGTGAAAAAGTTATTGAGTTAAGTTTAACCGGTGTTTTATAACCTTTAACATCAATCAATATTCCTATAATTGGATTGTTAATACTTCCTCGGTAAACAGCATCAGTATTCTGAAAAACTTCTGCATTAATAACCTGCATACCACTATATGCTGCCTTTGATATTTCTCGTTTTGAAATATTAAAGACAATGAGCAAGAGTACCACAAGTCCCGACAGGGAAGCTGCACCAATATACATGGCCATACGCAGGCTGGTGCGCATAGAAGGAGTTTGACTAAGTAATTTTTTTCGTTTAAACATGATTAGAATATTAACATCTTAACCTGACCTTATACTGTATATAATTAAATAAGTTTCAATAGCATATACCAACAACTGCCTGAATGCAGGTTTTATGAATGTGGAAAAAATCAGGCCCACAGCCAGTTATAAAATTTTAACTTTGTCGCATTATTAAACTGAATATTCTAAAAAATGAGTTTGAAAAAAATCATGTTTATCTCCGGTATGCCCGGTTTGTACCAATTAGTTGCACAAAGCCGCAATGGTTTTATTGCAGAATCGCTTGCTGATAAAAAACGATCGCATGTCAGCAACAACCAACAAGTAAGTATGCTTTCCGACATCAGTATTTTTACTACCGCAGACGATGTTAAGCTGGCAGAAGTTTTCCGAAAAATGACTGCATTAGATGAGAAATTGACTAAGATAGATTTGAATGCAGATGGATCTGTTATTTTATCATCATTTGAAAAAATTCTACCTGAATTTGATAAAGACAGAGTTTATTCCTCAGACATAAAAAAAGTGTTTAAGTGGTATAACCTGCTTAAAGACAAAATTGATTTAGCAGCAACAGAAGAAACTACAGAAGATGCAGCAACAGAAAATTCTGCTCCCATTGAGGCAGAGAAAACTGAAGCTGTTGAAGAAACTGAAACAAAGCCAAAAGTAAAGCGCAAAACAAAAAAAGCAGAAAACGATAAAGCCTGATTTATGTCTCTGACAACAGAAAATATTGGAAAGGCAAATCGCCATTTTCTTAAAAGTGATTTTAGTGTAACATCGTGGGATGATTTGAAACCTTACTATGAAAACCTGATTTCGCGTACAATAAACTCCAAGGAAGATTTAATTGAATGGCTGCAGGACAGAAGCGAATTAGAATCGGCACTGCAGGAGAATTTAGCATGGCGTTATATCAGGATGAGTTGCGACAATACGAATGAAAAACTGCAACAGGATTATAATTATTATGTAAGAGAAATAGACCCGAACATTTCTCCTGAAGATAATAAGCTGAATGAAAAATTTATTGCCTGCCCTTTTTCAGAGTTGCTTTCTGAAACAGACTACAGAAACTATCTGCGCAATGTAAAACAACGTATTTCTTTATTCAGAAAAGAAAATATTCCACTGCTTGCAGAACTTGCAGAAAAACAACAATTATTCGGTCAGATTTCTGGGGCGCAAACCATCACCTATAACAATCAGGAGCTTACGCTACAACAAGCATCAGTATGGTTAAAAAATACAGACAGAGCAATTCGTGAAGCTGTTTACAAAAAAATTACTGCAAGACGATTAGAAGATAAAAGGCAGTTAAACGACCTGTACACTAATTTAATTCAGCTTAGGCATCAGGTGGCACTGAATGCAGGATTTAAAAATTTCAGAGATTATTCCTTTGCGGCATTAGAGAGGTTTGATTACAGCGTTGAAGATTGCTATCGTTTTCATGAAAGTATAGAATTGGAAATAAAACCTGTTATCAATCAGCTTGAAGAATACAGAAAAACCAAACTTGATGTTGCGCACTTAATGCCTTGGGACTTGGCGGTTGACCCTACAGGAAAACCACCAATAAAGCCTTTCAGCAATACGCAGGAGATGGTTGAGAAAACCATTTTATGTTTAAAAGAAATTGATCCGGAGTTTGCAAATTGCATCACTCTGCTTGATGAGATGAATCGTTTTGATTTGGATTCGCGCAAAGGCAAATCACCGGGTGGATACAACTATCCTTTGTACGAAACAGGGGTACCATTTATTTTCATGAACAGCACAGGACAGTTGCGCGATTTGGTGACAATGGTACATGAAAGCGGACATGCAGTACATGCAGTGCTGGCACACAATCTTCCTTTTCATGAAATGCGAAGCTGCCCATCAGAAGTGGCAGAACTTGCTTCTATGTCAATGGAACTGCTTACAATGGAGCACTGGCATCATTTTATTTCAGATGAAAAAGAATTAAAACGTGCCAAACTTGAACACCTAACCAGCTTAATTGAAATTCTGCCCTGGATAGCAATTGTTGATGCTTTTCAACAGTGGGTATATCTGCATCCTGAACATAGTGTAACTGAACGCGAACAGCAATTTGTCCAACTATACAATCGCTTTAGTGGCACTGTCGTTGACTGGCAAGGTTTTGAAAATGTAAAAGAAAATTTATGGCAGAAACAGATTCACATTTTTGATTCTCCTTTCTATTATATCGAATACGGAATGGCGCAATTAGGTGCTATAGCATTATGGAAGAATTATAAAACTGATGCCACTGCTACTATAAGAAATTACAAAAAAGCATTGTCTCTTGGTTATACAAAATCAATTGGTGAAATTTATAAAGCCGCAGGGGTGAGCTTTGATTTTTCTGCAACTTACATTAAAGAGCTTTCGCAGTTTGTTCAGTCAGAGATAAAGGAACTGCAAAAATAATTGCAACATTCCCTTTCTTATCTTCGTCAGCCCTTTTAGTAAGGGTTGTTGCCTCTCTTATATTTAAAAATTAAAAACAAACATTTGCTTTAACATAGTATGCAGGTAAAATCCACATATCTAAACATCTGGCAGATTGCCTACCCCATTATGCTGGCATCGGTAGCACAAATGCTTGTCGGGCTAACAGACACAGCATTCCTTGCGCGTGTTGGCGAAGTGGAGCTTGGAGCATCTGCCATTGCCGGAGTGTTTTATTTTGTTTTAGTCATGTTGGGCATGGCTTTGTCTATTGGCAGTCAGATTTTAATGTCGCGCAAAGCAGGAGAAAACAACAGACTAGCAATAGGAAATTATTTTGACCACAGCGTTGTGATTTTATTAGTGCTTGCAGTCTTTTTATATTTCATTATGTTTTTTGCAGCTCCTGCTTTTTTTAATCTTGTGTTGCGTTCAAAAGACGTTGCCGATGCTTCAATAACCTACATACATAACAGAAGTTTTGGAATATTTTTTATTCTTCTTGTCAATTGCTTTCGGGCATTTTATACCAGCATTAGTGCAACACGATTTATTACTTATAGCGCCTTAGTGCTAACAGTGTCAAATTTTATTCTTGACTATGTTCTCATATTCGGCAAATTGGGCTTCGAAGCTCAAGGCATTGCCGGTGCTGCACGGGCATCTGCCATTGCAGAAGTGTTGGCATGTATCTATCTTTTCTTTATCACATTTTATCGAAATGAGAACAGCAGCTTTGGATTGTTTCGCTTTGTCAATATAAATATGACACGCATAAATGAAATTATTTTCATTTCAATACCTGTGTTTTTCCAGAACCTGCTTTCTATGGGTGCCTGGTTTTTGTTTTTTGTATTTATAGAAAGGCTTGGCCAGCATGAGTTAGCCGTTTCTAATGTTGTTCGTAGCGCCTACATGGTTTTGATGACACCCATTTGGGGCTATGCTTCTGCTGCCAACAGTATGGTGAGTAACCTTATCGGACAAAACAAACAGGATGAAGTAATTCCGCTGGTAAAAAAAATTATAGTCCTGAGTTTAGCCTCTTCAACCTTAATCTTACTCATTAATCTTTTTGATTTTAAATTATTGTTGCGCATAATTTCTTCTGATATGATGTTGCTGCACGATGCAACACCTTCTTATATCGTCACCTGGTGTGCCATGTTTTTTTTCAGTATCAGCATGGTGCTGTTGAGTGCCATCAGTGGTACAGGCAAAACTAATGTAGCATTTATAATTGAAGTAATAAACATTGCCATTTATGTTGCCTATGCTTTTATTACTGCTGTAGTGCTAAAGGCACAGCTTCATGTGGTGTGGTATGTAGAAATTCTTTATTGGATAATAATGGGATTATGTTCATGGCTATATTTACGAACCAATAAATGGAGAAAATGAAACACGTTTTGCTGATTTTATTTATTTACATGCTGGCTTCCTGCAAATCTGCAAAGCAGGAAACAAAAAATCAAAATCTTGAAACAGTAACAGTGACTGACATGAGAAACTTGGATGGATGTGGTTTTCTTTTAAAAACTGCTGATCAGAAAATGCTGATACCCGATAATCTTGATGTTTCATTTCAAAAAAATAATTTAAAACTTGAAATCAGCTATAAAAAAACTTCGGTCATGACTACCTGTATGGCAGGGCAAACCATAACTCTCTTATATTGCCGAAAAGCAAAATAGTTATCTTAGCATTAATGAACGACTTTAAAATACTTTTTTCCGGAACGCCTGATTTTGCCGTTGAGTCACTGAAAATTTTGGTCGAAAACGGATACAATATTTGTGGTGTGATTACTGCACCTGATAAACCTGCAGGTCGTGGCATGCAAATGCAACAGTCAGCCGTAAAAAAATATGCCCTGTCAAAAGACTTATACATTCTTCAACCTGAAAAATTAAAAGATGCAGTATTTCTTTCACAGGTTGCATCTTTAAAAGCCGATTTGCATATAGTAGTTGCTTTCAGAATGATGCCGGAACAACTCTGGAGCATGCCACGCTTAGGTACATTAAACCTTCATGCATCTTTACTGCCACAATACAGAGGTGCTGCACCAATAAACCGTGCTATCATGAATGGTGAAACCACAACAGGCGTAACAACTTTTTTTCTGAAACATGAAATTGATACAGGAGACATAATTCTTTCTGATAAAGTTGATATCGGACCTACAGAAACCGCTGGCGAACTGCATGACAGACTCATGCACATTGGTGCAGCCTTAGTTCTGAAAACTGTTCAGCAAATAGAAAAAGGAAATATTTCCACTACGCCACAAAAAAGCATAACATCAGAACTAAAACATGCCCCCAAAATTTTTAAAAACGATTGTATAATAAATTGGTCTGATAAAACTTCAACCGTATTTAATCAGATACGCGGACTGTCGCCTTATCCCGGAGCATTTACTATGCTTGAAGATAAAAATGGGAAAACACTGACTTTAAAAATATATTCAGCATTATTTTTAGAAAGCAAAGAATTATCAGAGACAGGGAAAATAATTTCCGACAACAAGAGTTTTCTGAATATCACTACGTCTGATGGCATAATTTCAATCAAAGAGTTGCAGCTTGAAGGCAAAAAAAGAATGTCTGCAGAGGAATTTCTGAGAGGCTTTTCCATTAACGATTACACTGTTAAAAAATAAATCCTTCTCTTAATTTTTGTGGTGACTGAAACACCAAATTTGCAAGGCAGAAAATGAAACGAATTGTAGTATTAACAGGTGCAGGCATCAGTGCAGAAAGTGGTATAAAAACCTTTCGTGATAGCAATGGCTTGTGGGAAGAACATCGCATTGAAGATGTGGCTACACCGCAGGCATGGCAGCGTAACCCTAAGTTGGTGACAAACTTTTACAATCAGAGGCGTAAACAGGTGATGGAAGCACTGCCCAACAAAGCACATTTGGCTCTGGTTGAGTTGGAAAAACATTATCAGGTTGTAGTAATAACACAAAATGTGGACGACCTGCATGAGCGTGCCGGCTCAAAACATATCATTCATTTGCATGGAGAAATTTTGAAAATGCGCAGTGAAGAAGATCCCTCAATGATTTACCAATCCAATGGATGGGAAATGGATTACGAAAGCACAAACGACCACGGACACAGACTTCGACCTCATATTGTTTGGTTTGGTGAGATGGTACCCAAAATGGATGAAGCCATATATCAAACCATGAAGGCAGATATTTTTTTAGTGATAGGAACTTCGCTGGAAGTTTATCCGGCAGCAGGCCTTATTGACTACACATCAGATAGCTGCGAAAAATATATTGTTGACCCCAAAGCCCGGGAGTTGAATCATATCCAAAATCTTACAGTAATTCAAAATACAGCAGGAGAGGGTGTGCCTGCACTTGTAAACAAATTAATTAAAAATGTTTAGCGAAGCGTTTATGCAAACCGACCTTTACAGTTGGGTCGTTCTTCCGGTATTGATTTTCCTTTGCAGAATGTGTGATGTAACATTGGCAACATTGCGCAACATATTCCTTTCAAGAGGGGTTAGAAAAATTATTCCCATAATTGGATTTGTAGAGGTGCTTATCTGGCTGCTGGCAGTAAGTTCAATTATTAAAAACCTGCATAACATAATGTGCTACGTAGCCTTTGCCGGTGGCTACTCTATGGGAATATTGGTAGGAATCAGCATTGAAAAAAGATTGGCTTTAGGCACACAAATTATCAGAGTTATTACAAGCAGGCAAAGTGAAAAGCTATTACAAGCCTTACGTGCGCAAAATTTGGGAGTAACTGAGATAGATGCTATGGGTTCGCAAGGGCCTGTAAAGATTTTACTCATTGTAGCAAAAAGAAAAAATATTGCTTCCATATTAGAGATAGTTAATGAACATCATGGCAGCTCGTTTTTTACAATTGAAGATGTGCGCTCTGTTGAACAAGGCATATTTCCAATAAAGGCCGGTGAAGGAAAAATTCAATACCTGCGCAGGATTTTCCCGACCTTTAAACCGGGACGTTGAAAAAATAATTTTTTATTTAATGTTTGATTGTTGTACTTTTGAAAGGAGTTAAAGAGGTGCTTTTATGTCAACAAATAAAACCGATTCCAAAGAAAGATCAATCAGAGTTTCTAGGATTGAAAGAATACATCCTTACAGAACAATTCTGTTTTTCGGCATACTGATAAGTTCAGTGTTATTTCTAACATTATCATTTTTGTTTTTAATAACACAAAACGAAAACAGCAATCTGCCGCCTGCATTGCCTAAAGTTTTTACACTAAGCACAATCTTGTTATTGTTTGGAAGCTACACCATCTCCAAAGCAGTTAGTGCTTTCAGAAAAGATTCATTCGATAAATTATTAAGGGCAACCATTTTAACAACAATCATCACTTCGCTGTTTCTTGTGACTCAGATTATCGGATTACATGCCATGCAAAAAACAGGGTATTATACCAATATGCCATTTAACTCACATTATTTTTTCGGCATCATTGCATTACACATGGTTCATGCATTAGCCACTGTTGCCTATCTTATTTTTATCACCTACAATGCATTTCATCAGTCGCATGATGTAATTGACTCTTTATTATTTTTCAGCGATCAGGGGCAATTACTAAAGTTAAACAGTGCAATGGTGTTCAGCCATTTTGTAAACTTCAGTTGGCTTGCTATTTTCCTTATGTTTCTCTTTTCTTTTTAATGATTAGTAAAAGTCATGCAGTAACATTAGCGCTGCTGCTTACTTTATTTTTTTCCTGCAAAAAAGAAAATTTAGATTTAGTCTTTGAGGAAATAAATACACCTGCAAATTTTAATCTTAACAATCTTTTTATTTTAAACGACAGCGTTGTGTTTGCCTGTGGCGGACAAACGGGAAATGGCATAATACTCCGTTCCTCAGATGGTGGCAAATCGTGGCATATATTGAATGACCAATTTGAATATAACATACACAGTATATATTTTTTAGACAATCAACTTGGATATTGCGGAGGAGACTCTACTCATGTTTATCAAACAAAAGATGGTGGCATCAGCTGGCAATTGCATTTCGACTGGGAAGGAATTCCGTTTCAATACAGCTCTCCGCTGCGCAATGTTTGTTTTTTAAACAAAGACACAGGATTTTTTGCAGGAGGAAAAAATTTCGACCGTGGCATTATTTATTCAACCGCTGATGGTGGTGAACACTGGAATGTCTCCGGCTTTGAACATGAACTTCGATGCATCACTCCTACTGCAGCAGGCATTCTATCGGGTGGATATGGCATCATGCTTTTAAGCAAACAAAACTTTGAATTCGCATCGCTGGATTGTGACAGATCTTTTTATACAGGCATTGCTTTCAGCAATTTATTAGAAGGCGTTGCCTGCAGCTACAATGGTGCTTTATACCATACAAGTGATGGTGGAAATACATTTAGTATAAAAGACAAAAAGAATCATACTTTTGGAAAAAACGAGCAATTTTTATGCATTGATGCCCGAAAAGAAAAAATTATTGCAAGTGGATTAAGTGGATTTACAGCCGTAAGTACTGATGGGGGTGAAAACTTTGATTCGGGCTATAGTCTGAATAATTCAAGAATAAATAGTATTAAATTTTTGAACGACACAATTGCTATTGCCATTTCTGATAACGGTAAAGTTTTCAGAATTCACCTCTGATATTACTGAAATTTGAAATAATAGGATTAAACACCCTTTCAAAGCAAAACATCATTTTTCTGATGCTATCCTTTTTTAATACATGACTTTCTTGGTTATTTTATTTCAAGACATTGCAAACAGACATTGTGCCACAGGTTGCACTGATTGATAAATTGCATGTTGCCCTTATTATTAATTCGGCTATGTTTTTTAGGTGATACCTTAACAATGAAAACTGCTATCCGCGTAAGTCTTAATATGTACGGCAATTTAGTTATGGCATTTTACTAAGTTTCTATTTTTCACATTAACGGATTAATGCGATTTCTTTGACATCATACAAATGCTTTTCTCCATTTTCTCTTTCAACAATCAGTAAACCCATTGATGACAGCCCTTTTATTTTACCCTGAAATTGTCCGTCTGCATCTTTAAACAATGCTGTTTCATTCAGCTTATATAGATGAGAGAGATATAACTGATCAATTTCAGCAAACTTTTTTTGTTGCAACATCTGATAATTCACTTCAATGTTTTCATGCAATTTTACAGCGTTGATTTGTGTGTCTGCTTTAAATCCGGTGTCCATAAACACAGAAGTGGCAGCGTAAAGTTCCTTTTCAAACAACTGCTGATTGAAGTTGATTCCAATTCCAACTATAGAAGCATAAATCTCTGAACCACGTAAAATGTTCTCAATAAGAATTCCGGCCACTTTTTTACCATCAATCAGAATATCATTTGGCCATTTTATTTGCACCTTATTAGAATAAACAGACAACAAATCGCATGCTGCCAAAGCCACACATTTACTCAGCATAAAAGCCTCAGTTACTTTTAAAAACTCAGGATAAACAACAATACTCATCAGTAGATTTTTGCCCGCCTCACTTTGCCAACTACTACCCCGCTGCCCACGTCCTTTGGTCTGATAATCAGCAGTAACTACAGAGCCTTCGGGCAGCTTTTCTGACATGAGCTTTTCATGTAAAAAACTGTTTGTGGACTCCGTTTCATGAAGATTATACCATATAGAATTTTTAAACATGACAGCAAACATAGTTACTTTCCTTATTTTTTTTACTTTTGTCTCTGACTCAAATCAATAATTTTTACAATTTGGCAAAAAGAACGAATCCTGCAAAGGATAAAGATGAAACTACGCCTGTGAAAGCAGCCACGTTAAAAAAAACCAAGGCAAGGCAACCCAAGCGTAAATTAAAAGATAATACAGATAAACTACTCACTGTAATTATTGACAGTATAGAGGATAAAAAAGGAGAACGTATTGTTGTCTTAAACCTGAAAGAACTAAGTAATGCCATGGCAGATTATTTTATCATTTGTCAGGCATCAAATAAAACACAGGTTGAGGCAATAGTTCGCAATATAGAAGAAAAAGTAGAGAAAAAGTTAAAAGAAACGGCAGCACACATTGAAGGCAAACAAAATGCAGAATGGATACTAATGGATTATTTTAATGTGATTGTACATGTATTTTTGGCAGATAAAAGAGACTTTTATTCGCTCGAAAAACTATGGGCAGATGCACCATTGGTAAAATTTGCAGCCCAATAATAAACAAAACTGCCATTTTGCCGTTTGCATGATTGTTGATTACAAGAAAAACCAAAGATTGAATAAAAAAGATGTCAGAAGAGAATAAAAGCGGAGACAAGAAAAAATCACCATTTGGCAAAATGCCAAAACCTCCCGGGAAGGGTTTTAATTTTTCGTGGATTTATGCCATAGTATTCCTGTTGATTTTTGTCATTTGGGTATTAGGCCTTGGCGATAAACCCAAACTGACCAACATGAATGAGTTTGAAAAAACCATGCTAGCCACTCATGATGTAGAAAAAATTGAAATCGTTAATCGTGAACGTGTAGAGATAACCATTAAAAAAGACAAGCTAAACCAGGAGAAATACAAAGCTGTTAGCCACAAACCCTTCGGCAATGGCTACAATCCCGGCCCACATTATTATATGCCCATTGGCGATGTTGGAAACTTTGAATCAAAATTAGAAGCTATTCAGAAGGACTTCCCTGAGAATGAAAGAATACAACCTGAATACAACAACAACGACCGCTCAATCCTTGAAGTGTTGTTTTGGAATTTATTGCCGTTTATCATTATTGCCGTAATCTGGATTTTTATTATGCGTAGAATGGGTGGCGGTGGTGCCGGCAGCCAAATATTCAATATCGGAAAATCCAAGGCGCAACTGTTTGATAAGGACTTGAATGTTAAGGTCACGTTTAATGATGTTGCCGGGCTTGAAGAAGCCAAAGTGGAAGTAATGGAGATTGTTGACTTTCTTAAAAACCCAAAAAAATACACGCAACTTGGGGGTAAAATACCAAGAGGTGCCCTGTTGGTTGGCCCTCCTGGAACAGGTAAAACACTTTTGGCAAAAGCAGTTGCCGGTGAAGCACAGGTACCATTTTTCTCGCTTTCAGGATCAGACTTTGTAGAGATGTTTGTGGGTGTTGGTGCATCACGTGTACGCGATTTATTCCGTCAGGCGAAAGAAAAGGCACCAAGCATAATTTTTATTGATGAAATTGATGCCATAGGACGTGCCCGAGGCAAAGCGCCATCTTTCAGTGCCAATGACGAACGAGAAAGTACACTCAACCAGTTATTGACAGAGATGGATGGTTTTGGCAGCAACACAGGTGTCATCATCCTAGCAGCAACCAACCGTGCCGACATCTTAGATCGTGCATTGTTGCGCCCGGGACGTTTTGACAGACAGATTTATGTTGAGCTTCCTGACCTTACAGGACGCGAAGAAATTTTCAAAGTACATACCAAAGCATTGAAAATTGATCATACTGTTGATATTAAATTTCTTGCCCGCCAGACTCCCGGATTCTCCGGTGCTGATATAGCCAACCTTTGTAATGAGGCCGCTCTTATAGCTGCACGAAAAAATAAAACAGCAATAGGAAAAGATGACTTTCTTTCTGCAGTTGACAGAATTATTGGTGGTCTTGAAAAGAAAAACAAAATCATCACCAAACATGAAAAGAGTGTTATTGCTTATCATGAATCGGGACATGCAACCGTAAGCTGGCTGTTGGAACATGCTCATCCATTGGTGAAAGTTACTATTGTGCCAAGAGGAAATTCATTAGGTGCAGCATGGTATTTACCCGAAGAAAGACAGCTAACCAACAAAGAGCAGATTTTTGATGAGATATGTGCTGCTTTAGGTGGTCGTGCTGCCGAAGAGGTAATATTTGGAACCATAAGCACCGGGGCGCTTTCTGATTTGGAAAAAATTACCAAACAGGCCTATGCCAGCGTTAGCATCTTTGGACTAAACGAAAGAATCGGAAACATCAGTTACTATGATTCTTCAGGTCAGCAAGACTATTCATTCAGTAAACCATACAGTGAAAAAACTGCAGAGATTATTGATGAGGAAGTGAAAAAACTGATTGACTTAGCTTATCAGCGTACAAAAAAACTGTTGGTTGATAACAAAGAAAAATTAGACAAACTGGCGCACAGGCTTCTTGAAAAAGAAGTGATCTTCAAAGAAGATTTAGAGGAAATTTTCGGTCATCGTCCGTGGGGCGAGTCAGAAAAAGCCACTTTCAATTCTTTCATAACTGATGGCGAACCGGAACCGGAGAAAACTATTCCTCCTGCCGTTGACAGTCCTCCTCCATCAAATATTCCGCAAGGGTCAATTCAGGTATAATTTATGGACGAAAGTACCAACAGAGAAAAAGTTCTAAAAAAGGTACGCAGTGCATTAATTGCTAAGACACCTAATCCTCATCCCAATCTGGATATGGATAAGGATGTCTATAATTCCACGTCCTATTCACCGGAAGTACAGTTTGCCGAAAACTTTACACAGCAAGGTGGGCAGTTTGTACTTTGCAATGGTCGTGTTGAACTCATGGAAACCATACTTGGTGTATGCGATGCCAATGATTTTACGGAGGTTGTTTGTGTTGACCGCAACTTGTCAGCCTTTTTTGATGAGTTTGAATTTCCCCATCAAAGTGTGTTTTCCGAAGATGATGACACAGACATTCAGGTTGTCATTATACCCTGTGAATGTTTAGTAGTTCGGAATGGGCTAATTGTTTTATCTGAAGATAACATTTACCAAAAGGCTTTGCTTCGGGCAACACAGCATTTAGTCATCATAGCACATACTCAGCAACTTATCCCTGATATAACCGAAGCATTGGCTTATGTAAGGTCTCAAAATGACTCCAATATGCCTTCTGAACTTTTCTTTGCAACCCCAAACTTTTTGAATCAGATTCAGAATGCAGTAGCGGCTACTGCCTCAGTAAAAAGCATGACTGTTATTCTGATTCAACCTTACGATAGTGAATTATAATATTTCTATTAGAATACTAAATTATTCAGGTTTATGAAACCAATTAATTATTCATCAACAATCTACAATTCAAGATAAATTCAAAATAAATGACAAATATCAATGGTAACATCAAATGTATTAACGTAATTTGTAATGTACATATCATAGATATCAGTCAACCCCAACATTATATCATAAATAATTAAAATCCATGAGTCATTCTGATTTACATCGTTTTCATATTCCCGTTATGGGTCTTGCCTTTACGGTTGATACGCCTGTTAAGGTAGCTCGTTATGGGATTTCATCTGTTGTTTCCATTATTGAACACAACATGCTTGAAGTTATGCGTGAGTTTTATTACAAACAAAACGGAAAAGAATTTACGGCAATTACCAAAAAAGAAGAAGACTATCGTGCTAAAAGAGTAACAGCATATCTTAATATTATCAATGAAATTGTTTTAAAACAAATTACTGATTTACGTAATGAGTCGTTTGAAACAGGTAAAGAAATCAATAAATATTTTGAAATGTTACCTGACACATCTGAAGCAAAGCTTCTTTACAGAAAAATGCAGGCTAGAGCAAATCAGGTAGAGAAAGAACAGATGCAACAACATCTACGCACGCTCATAAAGAGTGGCGCTATTGATGTAAACATCATGACAAAGGTTGACAGAATTAACTACGATAAAAATGAACAACCATTAGCACAAGAATTTTCTGATGCGCACAATTCATTACGGGGTTTTGCACATAGTAACCTGAATTCCTCTATCGTTTTTTCTGCAGGACTTAATCCACGCTTATACTCCTACTGCGAAAAGTTTGATGATTTTTTCCCTGATGAATCAGGATTTGTTAAAAAGAAAATTACACTAAAAGTCAGTGACTTCAGGTCTGCACAAGTGCAAGGACGATTCTTTGCAAAAAAAGGAATATGGATTTCTGAATTCAGAGTAGAATCAGGGCTTAATTGCGGAGGTCATGCTTTTGCTACCAATGGTTTACTGTTAGGTCCTATTCTTGAAGAATTTAAGCTTAACAAAAATGCATTGTATGATGAGTTGTTCAACACTTGTCAAGCTGCTTTGGCACAGAAAAACAAACCACAGTATAAAGAGAAACCTAAGATGAAAGTTACTGTTCAGGGTGGCATTGGTACATCTCAGGAAAACGATTTTCTTTATCATCATTATGAGGTTGACCTTACCGGCTGGGGAAGTCCGTTTTTATTAGTTCCGGAGGCTACTAATGTTGACAAGGAAACATTAGGCTTATTGGCAACTGCAAGTAAGGACGACTATTATCTGAGCGAAGCATCACCGCTTGGTGTGCCGTTTAATAATTTCAGAAAATCATCTGCTGAAAGACAGCGTAAAGAACGCATTGCCAAAAACAGACCTGGTAGTGCATGCTATAAAAAATTTCTTGCATTCAATACTGAGTATGGTGGAGAACCTATCTGTACAGCATCAAGAAAATATCAGCATCTTAAACTACAGGAACTAAAACAAGCAAATGTGGAGCCGTCACAAAAACAAATTGACGACCTTCTTATTAAAGATTGTCTGTGCGAAGGATTGGCTTCCCCTGTTATGCTGGTAAACAATGTACCCGTTCCACATAATCTGAACGCTGTAACTATTTGTCCGGGACCAAATCTGGCATATTTTTCAGGTACATTTACCTTGCAGGAAATGATAAATCATATTTATGGTCGAGCGAATGTTCTGAACACATTATATCGCCCACACATGTTTATCAATGAGCTCAACCTTTATATTGAGTATCTCAAAAAAGATATTCAAAAAAGTGCTGCTAAAATAAATGATAAGAAAGAAAAACAATTGCAACTATTCAAAGAAAACCTTTCAAAAGGAATTGAATATTATCGAAATCTAAGTAACAAACTGTCAAATTTTACAAAAACAAACATTGAAAATTTTCAGAAAGATTTACAGGAGTGTGAAAATATTCTTAAGTCAATGTTGGTAGAAGAAGTTCAATATTAATTTTCCATTCTTTATTGTTTTATTTAAAAAACACAATATTCTTTTTAAAGTATATAAGCCTGATGTTTTTAAAATAGTTGTCTGAACTTATAATGTCAATAAGAACTAAGAATACAACTATCTAAACTTCTTTTACTCTTATTTTTATCCTAAATTCGGCTTTTAAAATAAAAGAATCTTTGGACAATTATGACTTGCGGAAAATTTGTTGTATCACTTGACTTTGAACTCCTTTGGGGCGTAAGAGATAAAAGAACCATTCAATCTTATGGAGAAAACTTAAGAGGGGTGCATCAGGCAATTCCAAGGTTATTAAGTCTTTTTGATAAATACCAAATAAAAGGCACCTTTGCAACAGTAGGATTTTTATTCTTCGAAACTAAAGAAGAGTTATTAGCAAATATTCCGAAAACAATTCCAACTTATACAAACACTGAATTATCGCCTTATCAAGGGCATTTTAATTTGTTAGGTGAAAATTACATAGAAGATGTTTATCATTTTGCGCCACAATTAATCAATGAAATAAAAAAGTATCCGGAACAGGAAATCAGCACTCATACATTCTCACATTATTATTGTTTGGAGAACGGACAAACAAAAGAAAACTTTAAAGCAGATATTGAAGCGGCATTACATATTGCTGAAAAAAATGGCATTGTAATAACCTCACTCGTTTTTCCAAGAAATCAATTTAATGAGGTATATATAAATATTATTAAAGAGCTTGGACTTAACAGCTACAGAGGAAATGAAAACTCATGGCTCTATAAAGCAAAAAAGGGCGAACAAGAAAGTTCTTTTCGCAGAGCATTAAGATTAATTGATGCCTATTTTAATATCTCCGGGCATAATTGTTATAGTGATGACTTTTTAAGAAGTAAATATCCTATGGATATTCCATCAAGCAGATTTTTGAGACCATATAGTAAATTACTTAGTGCTCTTGAAGGATTTAGATTAAAACGTATTCTATCAGGAATGACATTTGCAGCTAAACATAATCAGACCTATCATCTTTGGTGGCATCCTCATAATTTTGGAGTAAATCAAAACGAGAATTTTTCATTCCTAGAAAAAATACTTGAACACTATAAACATCTGAATATTAAATATGGTTTCAAAAGTATTACCATGTCACAACTTTCAACGGAATTAAATAAAAAGAGGCATGAGTGAATTAGTCAAGTTCAGCAAAATAACACTACAGGATCTTCCAATCATTCAAAAAATAGCTCTTGAAAACGGAGGCAGCAAAACAATTAATGAATCAAATTTTAATCATTGGTATTTAAAAAATCCTTCGGCATCAAATTCAATATTTAAGGTTGAAGTCGAAAACAGTATTGAGGGATATGCAACAACAAATAATTTTGTTTATACAGTTGAAAATAAAAATTTTCTCGTTGCGCTTCCGCAAAATGTTCTGACAACTGAAAAATGCAGAGGCAAAGGATTATTTGCCAAGTTATATTATTTAACCGAAAAAGAAAATTTAGAGACAAACAAAGTTGATTTTTTCCTGACATCAACAAATACCATGAGCACCCCTATTTTTCTGAGTAAATTTGGCTATTTAAGAGGTTTCTGCCCACCAATTCTGCTAAAGTTGTTTTCGCCTTTAAGTCTTTTTTCGAAAGTAAATTATAAACAACAGGATGATATAAATGCCATAAAGATTGATCATAACGATTTAAATAATTCAAGAAAAAAGAATCTGGCATATTTTAAATGGCGCTACTCCCAAACGAATAAAAAAAATCTGACAGTCATTTCAATTATTGAAAATAATCAGATTATTGGTTATGCTTTTTTAATTAAACAAATTAAAAGGGGATTTAAAGTTTTAATGTTAGCTGACATTATCTGCAGCAACGAAAAATTTTATTCAAAAATTATTAAAGCATGCCACACTTACGCTTCAAAGAATTTCTATGTCGGCCTTCTCATGTTTGAACTTCAAAATAACAATATCAATCAAGGAAGAAGTATTAAGTTAAAGAATAAATTTAATTTTTTGGTAAAGGGCAAAAGTGATGATGAAACTAAAAAGCTCAGTCAGGTTAAATTCAATTATTTTTTTGGTGACTTAGACTACTTTTGGTAATCTATATCGAAAAACAATTATTAATACAGCATTATAAAACAAAAAGCAGTTTAACATAAAATATGTAAAACTGCCTTTGTAAAAAAATCACCTTAATTTAAAAGGCTCTAATTTTTTCGAATCATCACCTTTTGTGTCTGACTAAAGTTATCAGTAGTAATTGTCAGAAAATACACACCTGCACTAAGCAATTGTGTGCCTATCATTTTCTGATGGCTTCCCGTACTTTGAACACCTTGCGTTTCATTCATGACTTCAACTCCTTTCATGTCGGTGAGTTTAATCAAAACTTGTCCTGGTTTCATCAGTGAATAATTAATCACAAAATATTTCTCAGCCGGGTTTGGTGCAACAGAAAAATTACTTAACAATTCTGTTGATGCAATGCCTACGCTTCTTAATGAATCAATATATACTACTGATGCAACCGTTTCTGTTCCCAAAACATCAGTAGTATTAATCTGCAATACCGGAATTTTCTCATTGTTGGTAAACCATTTATATTCTACAGCTTTAGGTCTGTCCATAGAATAACCAAAGCCTAATGTATCGGCATATAGTGTATCGTGTGCATACAATTCTGTTTTAATACGAAGTGCATTAAAGCTACCGTATGGTGTGTTAATTGTGCCCCAACCATCAACATGATTTACACGCTTTTGCTCAAAGCCATAATATCCTAATCCACTTAATGAAAAATTCCATGCTGCCTGACAGGAGTCAACATCGTTAAAAGCAATCGGAAAATTATATAAAACATCTTTACTGCTAAATGCAATAGGTGTCTGAAATCCGCTAATAGTAACGCCTAAACCTTGCTGTTTATAGTCACCGCTACTTTTGTAATAAAAACTGTAAGGATCACTTAATGTAATTGGTAATCCGGGAATAGCAGGTAAATTACCAAAAGGAATTGCAATGTTTGACCTGTTGCTGTTAAAACCAACGTTAGCAAAATAAACAGAATAGGTGCCGCCTGTTGAACTAACACTAAGAAGCGCTAAAGTGTCCTGACTTTGTGCAATCAAAGTACTAAAGTCCCAGGTTTGATTTGCTCCTGTTGTAGTAAAGTCAATTGGCATGGTTGCATCAGCATTGCTGACTAAAATATTATCACCTGCACCTGCAAAGTCACTTTGGGTGAGGGTAATTTGTGCATGGGCGCAAAATACCGATGCTAAAGCAATCATGGTTGTGTAAAGTTGTTTCATCTATATGTTTATTTTAAATTATTATCCGTTTTCTACCCATGACTTATAATAATCAGGGATCATAATACTCACTGCCTCTTTGGTAAGCCAAAGTGGTTTAAAAGTATCTATCATCACCGCCAACTCTTTTGTCTCTTTAGCACCAAGTGATTTTTCAACTGTTCCCGGATGTGGCCCGTGAGGAATTCCGGCAGGATGTAATGTAATTTGTCCTTTTGTAACATTCTTACGACTCATAAAATCACCATCAACATAGTACAGCATTTCATCAGAATCAATATTGGAATGGTTATAAGGAACAGGAATTGAAAGTGGATGATAATCAAACAAACGAGGCACAAAAGAGCAAACAACAAAATTGTGTGCTTCAAACGTTTGATGAATTGGTGGTGGCAAGTGTATCCTTCCTGTTATTGGCTCAAAGTCGTGAATCGAAAATATATAAGGATAGCAGTATCCGTCCCATCCAATAGCATCAAAAGGATGCGTAGCATAAACAAAAGGATATACAATACTTTCCTTTTTAATCATTACCAGAAACTCTCCTTTTTCATCAAAAGTTTTCAGGTTTTGTGGTCTGCGAAAGTCACGCTCACAAAAAGGACTATGCTCTTCAAATTGTCCATACTCATTTCTATATCTGCGCGGTGTATGAATTGCACTAAATGAGTCAACTACCAACAATCTGTTATTTTCAGTATTAAAATGTAATTGAAAAATTGTTCCTCGCGGAATGACAATATAATCGCCATAACCAAAATCCATGCTTCCATAAATAGAATGGAATGTCCCACTGCCTTCATGCACAAAAATCAATTCATCGGCATCGGCATTTTTTAAAAAATAATCTTTAGTTGACTTACGTGGAGCAGCTAATGCAATTTGCAAATCGTTATTTACCAAAACAGGCTTCTTACTTTTAATATAATCATCTTCAGGTTGCACATTAAAGCCCTGAAAACTTTGATGTAACAACGAGCGCTTCATTGCAATTTCGGGTTCACGCGAAAATGGCTCTCCAGCACTTTTAATCATTGTTGGCGGATGGCAATGATAAATAAGTGAATACATATTGCTGAAGCCGTGAGTAGAAAACAATTCTTCTGCATAAAGTCCACCATCAGGCTTGCGGAACTGTGTGTGTCTTTTGTGAGGGATTTTTCCCTGCGAATAGTATTGGGGCATGGTGTGAAAATAGTGTCATGCAAAGTTATAGTAAATCACAAATGAAACCCTGAATCATCCAACAATATGTTTTGGCCTGATTTTCAACAGTTGCATGTTAACACTAACCGCTAATACAACCAATAAACAGCCCTTTTTTAGCTTAACCTTGTAAAATAAAATACAATTTACCCGGTTATTGAATATGAACATGTTAGGCAAAAGCATTGCAGTTGTATTAATCAGCACTCTTGCATTTTCGCAAGACGTGATGGCACAACGCATGAAGACTGAGGATTATATCAGTCGCTACAAAGAAGATGCTATAAAGGATATGATTAAAACAGGTGTTCCTGCCTGCATAACATTGGCACAAGGTATCCTAGAAAGCGAAAGTGGCAACAGCAAACTTGCCATTGAAGCAAACAATCATTTTGGAATAAAATGCCATAAAGAATGGCAAGGCAAACAATTCCACCAGGATGACGATGCAAAAAATGAATGTTTCAGAAAATACAACAATGCCTTAGAGTCGTTTGATGACCATTCGGACTTTCTTCGTTCAAGACCACGTTATGCATCATTGTTTGAACTTAAACCTACTGATTACAAAGGATGGGCACATGGATTGAAAAAAGCAGGATATGCCACCAATCCGAATTATGCACATAAACTCATTGATCTGATAGAACGATTCAACCTTGAAGACATCAACAATGAAGCCATTGCACGAATGAATGGCAAACCAATTCCGGAACAGCCTACATTGGCACGCAACGTAAATCTACCTAAAGGATCGCCATCTGCAAAAGAGGTTGAGAAAACTACCGTTATTAATATTACACCACCTTCGTATTACTCAGAAATTAATAATGTAAAATATATTGTTTCAAAAAAAGGTGATACCTGGCTGAGTTTAGCCAAACAAAATGAAATGATGTTGTGGCAGATGCTTAAATACAATGATGCATCAAAAGATGATGTGCTGAAAGAAGGAACTATTGTTTATATAAAACCGAAAAGAAATTCAGCGAAGCAAGATTATCATATAGTGAAACAAGGTGAGACCATGCGTGATATATCACAATTGTATGCTATTAAATTAAATAAACTTTATAAGAAAAATCAATTGGAACCGGGAGCAGCACTTGAACCCGGCATGAGGATAAAACTCAATAACTAAAAACAACAACCACCAGACTGCCGGGCTAAACGAATGTTTGGTCCGGCATGTTTTTTAAATATGAAAGTTGTAATTTTTTTAAACTGCATTTTTACTTTAATCATAAGCAATGCTTATTCACAGCAGACTGTAATACCTTTAAGCCCACTTACAATTCCTTTAGTTCAGAAAGGAAACTATGGTGAAGTAAGAAGTAATCATTTTCATTCCGGCTTAGATTTTTCTACTCAGACAAAAATCGGCTTTCCGGTTATAGCCAGCTTTGATGGTTATGTATCACGGATAAAAACTTCTGAGAATGGGTATGGAAAAGCAGTATATATAGATCATTCAAATGGGCTTTCTACAGTATATGCGCATCTGCATCGTTACGGAAAAACTATTGAACCATTTGTTTTTACTGAACAGGAGAAACAAAAAAATTACAGTGTTGAGTTATTTCCTGAAAGGAATAAAATTATGATCAGACAAGGTGATACAATCGGTTGGTCAGGAAACTCAGGTGGTTCTTCCGGTCCACATCTTCACTATGAAATACGTAATACAAAAAGTGAAAAACCTTTAAACCCCATCAGCTACTTTCCGCAGATTAAAGACACCATTCCTCCGCTGATTAAATCAATTACCATCTATTCTATTAAAGAAAATTTTTTAAGTATTTTCCCCTGGCATGAAATCAAACCAATGGAAACATCTCGGGGAAATTACAGCTATACTGAATTAATAAATATATCCGGTGAGATAGGGATAGGTTTTACTGGCTATGATCAGGCTAACAATGACAATGCAATTTTAGGCATTGACGAAGTAGAACTTTATGCTAATGAGAAATTGGTTTTTGCACGAAAAATGAGTGACTTTTCTTTTGAGGAAACACGAAATGCAAACGGGTTAATTGACTATTCAAAAGGTCAGCGAACCGGGAACATTACCGAAAGATGCTATAAGCTTCCGGGAGTAAAATTCAGTCAGTATGTTTTTCTTAAGAATAGCGGAGTGGTTGATTCAGAAAATGACAGCACCATAAATTTCAGACTTATGTTGCGTGACGGTGCAGGAAATATTTCACGTTGTGTTTTTACAGTAGTAAATAACAGTAATGCAAAACCAAAAAACACAGTTGTAAAAAAAGGAGAATTGCTGGAATATAATAAGGCAAACAAAATTCAATCAGACCGTTACAAACTATTATTACCGGATGGCGCACTATTTCGTGATTTTTATTGTGATGCCATAATCCGAAGAGGAATCAAATCTTTTATTGCTCCACAAATAACTATTGGCAGTACATCAGAAGGTCTGAAAAGGAATGTAACACTAAAAATTAAATCTGATTTAGAAGGTGATGAACTCAATAATAAAACCATAATGGTAAAGATTGCTTCTAACGGAACAACATCACCGGTATCAGGAATTTATAAAGATGGTTGGTATTCAGCAAGCATCAGTAGTTTTGGCACTTACTCACTCATGATTGACAGCATTGCTCCTGTAATTGAAAATATTACTACTTCATACGACTCAGTTTATAATTGTCCGGTACTTGAAGTTAAAGTATCGGACAATTTTTCAGGAATCAAGAATTATTCCTGCACAATTAACAATAAATGGTACTTAGCGGAATATGACAGAAAGAACAGTACAATCTATGTTTTATTAAACCAATTCACAGAGAGTGAATTCAATTTTAAGATTGATTTAACTGATGTATGTGGCAATACAACAATCTTTTCTAAGGAAATTATTTTAATTCCGAAATAAGATCTTAAATCTCGCTTAGTTTAAAAGTGGAGTTTACGGCCACACCTTTTTCTGTTTCCATAAGATTACAACATTCGCTAACCGGGTCGTGTTCTAAAAATAAATTCAAATTGTTATTCACTGCATATTTCAAAAATGCTTTCTTCTCTTCTAACGTAACGAGTGGTCTTGTATCGTATGCCATAACATAAGGTAATGGAACATGTGCAGCAGAAGGCAGCAAATCAGCCATAAATATCAATTTTCCGTTCTTATATGGAATCAAAGGCAAGGTCATACCATCAGTATGGCCTCTGGCAACAACGAGGTCAATTTTGGAATGAAAATTGTTCTTACTCATTATTTCAAATCCGTTCGACATATCTGATGTTCCTTCAAAAAACTTTAATTGTCCACTCTCTTTTATAGGTAAAATATTTTCTTTTAAAAAGCTGGCTTTCTCTCTTGCATTAGGCTCAGTAGCCCACTTCCAATGATCAGCATGACACCAATATGTTGCATTTTTAAATGCAGGTAAATATCCATCTCTTGCAGAATTCCATTTAATACTTCCTCCGCAATGGTCGAAGTGGAGATGTGTCAGAAAAATATCAGTGATGTCATCGGAATGATAACCTGCCTTTGACAAGGACTTCTCCAATGTGTCGTCACCGTGAAGGTAATAGTGTGAAAAAAACTTTTGACTCTGTTTATCTCCCATACTGTTATCAATCAAAATCAACCTGTTTCCATCTTCAACCAACAGGCAACGCAAAGCCCATGTACACATATTATTATCATCTGCCGGATTTAATTTCTGCCAGATAGATTTAGGTACCACGCCAAACATAGCACCACCATCTAATTTAAAAAAACCTGTATCAATTGTCTGAAGTTGCATTTTTTAAAATTTTATCTTTATACTGAAGTAAAAACATATATGAACCTGCAATAAGAAATGGTAGAATTGGTGCTTTAAACCGCAAAATGGATGCTTCAAGCGCGCAAGTAAAACCAACAAGACTATAAAAAGAAATAAGAAACAACAGAAAAGCAAAGTGATAAAGTGTGTACTTATTCTTTCTATCAAATGCTGCATATATATTCATCAGCACCATAATAAGCACCAGGATATTTTCAATTGCAGCAGTTTTCCATCGTAAACCGGCATTAGTATAAAACCAGGGCACTGTGATAACCTGATAAAAGGCTTTGGGCGTATTTCTAAGAATACTACCATAATCAGCAGCAATAACCGGAGGTTGAATATAGCTTTCTGCTTTCTCGTAAATAGAATTCTTCATTGAACTTTGTTGCACTAAGGCTATCGTACCGGCAGCATTTCGTCCTAAAATTTTATCATGAACAACCACACTAAGAACAATGTATAAAGCAAAAACACCAAGTATCACAAGTCGTGAAACCCAACTTGATCTTAATTTGAACTTAGTCATACTTATATATGCAATTATTGCAGGAGTAAAGAAGAAAATAAAATGCGGCTTTATCAGCCAAAGCAAAAAGAATAGCATAAAACAATAAATTTTCATCCTCAAGGATACTCCAAACTGTGTAAGACTGAAAAAGAACAAACCTGATAATGCAATCAAAAGTGTTTCTTTTAAAATTCCTGAACTAAAAAATACTACAGATGGCCAAAGCATAAGCAACAGAAATAAACTAAAACCATTTGAACGAGTAATATGAATGGTTGCTTTATAAATTGCTGTCAGCCCACAAAAAGATAAAAAACTAAAAACAATAGAATGAACCAGAATATTTGAAAAAGCAAAAATGTGTATGAGTGAACATAACTTAATCATAGTTTCTCCATCGTTCCACATGGGCAGGTTTTTCCAATTCAGAAAATGGTGATAGGCCTCGCTATTAGAACTATCATAGATTCCAAACATCAGCTTCAGGTACTCATAAGGATTTTCTACTCCATAGTCAAGAAATGTTTTGCCTGCTTCGTAAAAAAAATATCCATCATCTCCACTGTAAATTTTTTCTGCATTAAAAGTGATGATAATTCCTGCAAATGCTTTAATAATAAAAAGGATACAAACAAAAGCACGTGACACGCCTTTAAGCTCAAAGAATCTGTGATTACCAATTAAAAGACAAATTAGTAAGATGTAAACTAAAGGGATAAAGAACATTTCCATCTTATGTAATCTTTGATTTAGTCATGAATACACTTCGCAATTTTTCTATATCTGTCAAATATATTAATAGAAAGAATAGAAAAGGTAAGGCTTGAATTTTATATCTGACAATTGCACCCATAACAGGTGTTACTAAGCCAATCAGTTCAAACAAAGAAAATGTATAAAACACTGCAACCCAAAACAATGGAGACGCAGATTTTGGTTTTTTAAAGTTTATCAGAACCAAAATAATTATTAATCCAAAAAATAAATTTTCGAATCCGGAAATCTGATAAAACAAATTTTTACTCTCAAATGGATACGGTCTGAAAAAAGAATGCCACAATGCCTGAGGTGTATTTGCTATAGCATTCCACTCAGATGGAGCAAGATAATTTATGGCAATGGCACTATTTGCATGATAATCATTTGCAAGATCAACAAACTCTGCCTGCTTGTTTGACAACAATTCCATCAACCCAAAACCCGGCAAAACTAAATTAAGATTAATCAATATCAGATAATAAACTGAAACAATCGAAACAAAAATCAACAAAGTCTTTTTTCTGTAAACAGAAGTAATAAGATAAGCTGCAAAGAGTGGCAACAGCAAAATAAAATTATGAAATTTAATCATCATCAGAAAAAGTAAAAAAAATAAAGCACCAAAAAATGTTACCGGTTTTTTCTCCTGAATCAAGCGATTCAAAAAGTAAAGTGCCATGCCTGTTGCAAAAAGAATCAATGAGTCTTTCAACAATCCTGACCCCCAAAACAAAACTGAAGGAATAAAAAACACTCCGGCAAACAGAACTTTCCTGAGCTCTGGAAGTGCTTTAACAAAAAGTTTGAGCAGTGCAGTGAGTCCAACAAATGACAAGAAACAATAAAATACAGCATGCACATGATAGTAGCCTAAACTTATAAAACGCAACAATGTATTAATCCTAATCTGAAAACGATAGTCATTAAACAAGACTACCTTATTATACCAGTTATGCATTATATCATAGTAAGGGAGCAAATAGCTTGCCTCACTATTAATTCCTGAAATTGCCTGCAAAAACCAAAGCGGATGTTCAAAAGCCAGATTGTACAACACCTTACTATCATCAAAAAACTTAAAAGTATCGGCAGTTAACCTGTCGGTATAGTATTTAGAATAAATTATTCCAAGTAAAACGGCAAAAAATATTTTAACAATAAAAGCTGCTTTAAACCACCATACAGGAATTCTTTCAATCCTGAAAAATGCAGATTTATGAATGACAAAAACAAATAAAGCTATATACCCAATGCTAAGAACTGCTTCCAAAGTAAGGCTGTTTGAAAATTTTCATATAATACAATAACCTGTTTATTACATCAATAGGTTACCTTTGCGCAAAGTAACATAAAAGTATTCTGAAACGAATTTATACTTTAAAAATAAAGAATGGAAAGTTTGAAAGAAACATCTGTTGAAACAGCAAAAAAATTAGGTCTTTTACCTGAAGAGTTTGATAAAATCTGTACGTTATTAGGTCGCAAACCTAATTTTAATGAATTGAGTATCTACTCTGTGATGTGGAGTGAACATTGCTCCTATAAAAACTCCATTACATGGCTGAAAACATTGCCTCGTGAAGGGCCACATATGCTTGCCAAAGCAGGAGAAGAAAATGCAGGTCTTGTTGATATTGGCGACAATCTTGCCTGTGCTTTTAAAATTGAATCGCACAATCACCCATCTGCCATAGAACCCTATCAGGGAGCAGCAACAGGCGTTGGCGGAATTAACCGCGATATTTTTACTATGGGGGCAAGACCTATTGCACAACTTAACTCTTTGCGCTTTGGCAACCTGAATAATGAACGCACAAAAATGCTCATGCGTGGTGTTGTTAAAGGAATTGGCGACTATGGAAATGCCTTTGGTGTTCCAACTGTTGGTGGCGAAGTTTATTTTGAAGATTGCTACAATACAAACATTTTAGTTAATGCCATGAGCGTGGGAATTGTTGAACATGGCAAAACTGTAAAAGCAATATCAGCAGGTGAAGGTAACAGTGTTTATATTGTAGGCTCAGCAACAGGGAAAGACGGTATTCACGGTGCCACTTTTGCATCGGGCGACTTGCATGAAGATTCGCATGAGGATTTACCCTCTGTGCAGGTTGGAGATCCATTTCAGGAAAAACTTTTATTAGAGGCAACACTTGAAGTCATTGCAACAGGTGCTGTTGTAGGAATGCAGGATATGGGTGCTGCAGGAATTATATGTTCTACCTCTGAAATGTCGGCCAAAGGATACCATGGCATGATTATACATCTTGATAAAGTTCCTACAAGACAAAAAAACATGGAGCCATGGGAAATTTTACTTTCTGAGTCGCAGGAGAGAATGCTTATTGTTGCTGAAAAAGGTAAAGAGCATTTAATTAATGCTGTTTTTGAAAAATGGGACTTAAACTGTACATGCATTGGCGAAGTAGTTAAAGGTGAGCAATTGAAATTCTATATGAATGAAACGTTGGTTGCTGAGGTTAATGCTGAATCATTAGTATTGGGTGGTGGTGCACCGGTTTATAAAAGAGATTATAAAGAACCTGCGTACTTCAAACAAAACAAATTATTTAACATAAATGAAATAAAAGTTCCATCTGATCTTACTGTTATTGCTAAACAATTAGCATCGCATCCGAATATTTGCAGCAGACGCTGGGTTTACACACAATATGATAGTATGGTGGGTACAATTAATATGAGTACCAACAAACCATCTGATGCTGCTATCGTAAATATTAAAAATTCAAAAAAGGCCCTTGCTGTGTCTGTTGACTGCAATGCAAGATATGTGTTTGCCGACCCTGAACAAGGCTGTGCAATTGCAGTAGCAGAAGCTGCACGAAATATTGTTTGTACTGGAGGCGAACCTTCTGCTGTTACAAATTGTCTGAACTTTGGCAATCCTTATAACCCTGAAGTTTACTGGCAGTTTGTACATAGCATTAAAGGTATGTCGAAAGCGTGTGAAAAGTTTCAAACTCCGGTGACAGGTGGTAATGTAAGTTTTTACAATCAGTCTAAAATAGGAGATAACGATGTGCCGGTTTACCCTACTCCAACAATTGGTATGATTGGTATTATAAGTGATAAAAACAAAGCCGCAACATTGGCATTTTCAAATGCAGGTGATCAGATATTTCTGATTGGCTCTTCAAAAAACTGCATTGCTTCATCGCAATATCTTGTTAGCACATATAATGTCAACAACAGTCCTGCGCCTGAATTTAATCTTGATGAAGAGTATGATGTTCAGCAACTCATCATACAGTTAATCAAAACCGGATGTGTTCAGTCCGTACATGATGTTTCTGATGGTGGTCTTTTTATTTCACTACTTGAGTCTGCAATGATAAAAGGCCTAGGTTTTGAAATCAATTCTGATGAGGATATTAGAAAAGATGCATTTCTGTTTGGAGAATCTCAGAGTCGTGTTGTAGTAAGTGTTTCTGAAGAGCAAATGGATGAATTTATCAGCATAGTAGCTGACTCCGGTGTTGATTTTACCAATCTGGGCGTTGTGACACAGGGCGAAATAATTGTTGATGAAGATAAATTTGGTAACATCAGCGAATATTCAAAACTCTATCAGGAAAAACTTGAAAGTGAAATGGCTCACTAAAAGCATTTGTTCTACTTATGTACATCCCTGAATATTTTCGAAATAAGAATTTTAACCAACAGGTTGACTTTATTAAAGAAAACAGTTTCGGAATTTTGATTACACATTCCGAAAAAGAAATGTTTGCTACGCACATTCCGCTAATATCTTTAGTAATAGAGAACCATCTGGTATTACATGGACATATTTCAAAAGAAAATCCACAATGCAGTACATTAATTAATGACAGTGATGCGTTGATAATTTTTAGTGGTCCGCATTGCTATATTTCCTCCTCCTGGTATAGTCACGAAAATGTTTCAACCTGGAATTATCAGGCTGTACATTGTCAAGGTAAAATTAAAATACAATCAGAGATTGAGCTGTTACAAAGTTTGATGCAGCTAACCGATCATTACGAATCGAAAGAAGAACAACCTAAATTTTTTGAAAAGATAGACCCTAAAGTTATTCGTGACAATTTAACCGGAATACTTGGATTTGAAATTATTGTTTCAAACATTGATGCAAAAGACAAACTTTCTCAAAACCGAAACAAAAAAGATTACGAAAATATTGTTACCCATCTCAAAAAGCGTGATGATGCCATGTCTGATGCCATAGCAACGGCTATGCTTAAAAACAAGGATAAAACGGTCGGGTAACATCTAATTTCATCAAAGTAAATTTTGTCCCCTTTTCTTGACTACCTTCGCAGGAAAATTTGAAAGTGCATAAAGCAGGATTCATAGCAATAGTAGGCAAACCCAATGCAGGAAAATCTACCCTGTTAAACACGCTTTTGGGGCAGGACTTGAGTATTGTGACCCATAAGGCCCAAACTACACGTCACAGAATAAGAGGTGTAGTAACACAGTCTGATTATCAATTGGTGTTTTCAGACACTCCGGGCATTATCACCCCCGGATATCAGCTTCATCAACGAATGATGACGTTTGTTCAAGGTGCATTCGCAGATGCTGATGTCGTTCTGCTGGTATATGACGCTACCGGAAATGATATGGATGCAGAAAAATTCAAAACACTGCTTCCTACCGGAAAAAAGTTAGTTGTAGCATTGAATAAAATTGATTTAAGTAATCAGGAAGAACTTGAAAAAATCGTTCAGAAAATTGAGCAACAGCTTAGTCCTGCTGCCATAGTACCTATTTCGGCTAAAGAAAAATTTGGTGGCGAGGTTCTCATTAAAACCTTGCTACAATTTATCCCCGAAGCACCTCCTTATTTTGACAAGGACACACTGACTGACAGGAATGAAAGGTTTTTTGCTGCCGAAATTATCCGCGAGAAAATTTTTCTGCAATATGATAAAGAAATACCTTATAGTGTTGAAGTAAGTATAGAAGAATTTAAAGACACGCCTAAACTGGCAAAAATAAAGAGTTATATTTTTGTTGAAAGAGAATCACAGAAAGCCATTTTATTGGGAAAAAATGGTTTGGCAATAAAAAAATTAGGAACTGACAGCAGAAAGAAAATTGAAGAAATGACGGGCAAAAAAGTATTTCTTGAACTTACAGTTAAGATAAGAGAAGACTGGCGTAATAACGAGCAACAGCTGAACAAATTCGGCTACAACGAATAACAAAGAAAAATGAGCAACATTATTGCTATTGTAGGCAGACCCAATGTAGGAAAATCAACACTGTTCAACAGGTTGACAGAGAGTATGGATGCCATCGTACATGACGAATCAGGTGTAACACGAGACAGGCACTACGGAACAGGAGAATGGACCGGGAAGAAATTTTCTGTCATTGATACAGGAGGTTACGTATCCGGATCAGAAGATATTTTTGAATCTGAAATTCGAAAGCAAGTTAAACTGGCAATCGAAGAGGCAGACATTATCCTTTTTGTTACGGATGCCCGCGAAGGACTGAATGATTTTGATGAGGATATTGCACAACTGCTTCGTAACAGCAATAAGAAAACATTTTTAGTTGTGAACAAAGTTGATTCTCCAAAACAACTGAATGATGCTGTTGAATTTTATGCATTAGGCCTTGGTGATTATTATTGTATATCGTCTTCTAACGGTAGCGGTACTGGCGAACTGCTTGATGCAGTTGTAAAAGTTTTTAAGCCCGATGATGAATCTGAAGAAGAACTTTCGCGAATTACTATAATCGGACAACCTAATGTCGGTAAATCATCATTGATGAATATGCTTACCGGTGTGGAACGAAGTATTGTTACCCCTATTGCAGGAACTACCAGAAACAGCATTAATATCCGTTACTCAAATTTTGGTTTCGATTTTATTTTAGTTGATACAGCCGGATTGAGAAAGAAAGCCAAAGTGAAAGAAGATCTGGAGTTCTACTCTGTCATGCGCAGCATAAGAGCCATTGAACAAAGCGATGTGTGTCTGTTTATGATTGATGCAGAAAAAGGATTTACAGCTCAGGATGCAAATATTTTTCACCTCATTCAAACCAATCACAAGGGTGTTGTCTTCTTGGTGAATAAATGGGATTTAATTGATAAAGAAAACAATTCAACAAAGAAAGTTACAGAAGAGATTAAAGCAGCCATTGCGCCTTTTACCGATGTGCCCATAATCTTTACTTCTGTGCTAAACAAGCAACGTATTTTTAAAGCACTTGAAACTGCCATTGATGTTTTTAAAAACAGAACACAACACATTCCGACATCACAACTTAACAAAAAAATTCTACCTTTCATAGAAAACTATCCTCCGCCATCTGTAAAAGGCAAACTCATCAACATCAAATATATTACTCAGGTGCCCGGACCCTATCCACGTTTTGTTTTTTTTAGTAGTAATCCACAGTACATTCAGACAACATACAGAAGATTTCTTGAAAATAAACTGCGTGAAAATTTTAATCTGACTGGCGTTCCTGTTGCAATTTCTTTTAGAAGCAAAGACAGTGGAAAAGAAGTCTGATAACAGCAAGTCATGAATCATCATGAGCTAAAACTGTATTTAGACGATTTATTTCTTCGGTACAACAGAAGTGAGTTTATTACTGATGATCCAATCTCTATCCCGCATAAGTTTACTGACATTGGTGATATTGAAATTAGTGCCTTTCTGACCTCAATTATCTCATGGGGGCAGCGCAAAACCATTCTCAAAAACGCACAAACACTTATGGAAATGATGGAACATTCTCCAAAATCATTTATTATAAATGCATCAAACAGCGATTATAGCCCTTTTAAAAAATTTGTTCACCGCACTTTTAATGGAGAAGACTGTATCTACATTTTTAAAGCGATTAAAAATATTTACTCTGAATATGGTTCGCTTGGTAATTGTTTTACCTTTTTTGTAAGCAACAATCCCATGCCTGTGGCCATGAGTTTATTCAGACAGAAACTGTTCTCAATGCCATGCCAGCCACGCACCACAAAACATTTAGGTGACCCATTAAAAAACTCAGGATGTAAAAGATTCAACATGTTTCTGCGTTGGATGATTAGGAAAGATTGTGCCGGTGTTGACTTTGGAATTTGGGAAATCTCACCATCGTTGATTTACTGTCCTTTAGATGTACATACCGGTCGAACTGCACGACTACTTGGGCTGCTAAAAAGAAAGCAAGATGACTGGAAAGCCGTTGAAGAACTGACCCAAAATCTGCGACTGTTTGATAAAACAGATCCTGTAAAATACGACTTTGCTCTTTTTGGCGCAGGCGTCAACGGATTGTTAAAATAACCAGTCGTTTTCAGTCGTTTTACTTGGTAAAAACCAATTAACAAAAGAATGTTTCTATCATGGATTTATCAAATAATCCTCTGATAATAAATGTTAAAAAAAACGTGAATACTTACTCTTGAAGTAAGTATGCTGCTGCTGAAATCTATTAACTTTGTTCAATCATTACATGACTTAAAATCTATATGAATAAACTAAAAATAGGAATTCTCTTTGGCGGCACATCACGCGAACGTGAAGTATCCTTTGCCGGAGGCAGAACCGTATATGACAACCTGGACAAAACGCTTTTTGAACCTATTCCTCTTTTTGTTGACAGTTTTGGTAACCTGTTGATTCTCGACTGGCAATTTATTTACAAGGGTAGTATTCGTGATTTTTATCCGCCCGCAGAATTTTTGCCTGAGACAACACGAGGCTTTCAGATTTACGCAGAAAATCTTGGCACACTTACACATCAGGAACAAATCAGGCTGACAATGAAATTAGGAACGCGTTTAGAATTTGCACAGTTGCCTGATGTTATTGATTTTGCATTCTTATGTCTGCATGGTTCTGATGGTGAGGATGGACGCATACAAGGTCTATTGGAATATTACCGGATCCCCTACTCGGGCTCAGGTATTCTTTCTTCTGCTATTGGAATGAATAAGGTTATTCAGAAAGATCTGATGAAAAAATCAGGCTTTAATGTTCCGGAAGTCGCTGTAATAAACCGCTCTGAATGGGTAGCCTCTTCAAACCGAAAATCTTTTATTAAAGATTTAAAATCTGTTGGATTTCCATGTGTTGTTAAAGCTGCTAATCAGGGTTCGAGCATTGGCATATCAGTATTGAAGAATAATGATGAAGATGCATTTGTACAAGCTGTCAATAAATCATTTTTTATCCGCGAAATCACGCGGACAGAATGGAACAGCATGACTTTTGATGCAAAAACTGAATGGATAAAGAAAGTATCAGATATTCGGGAAGGCATTGGATTACCTGCAAAAATTAACGACAGAATAATTTATCATCCGGAAGAACTATTAGGTGTACTGATTCAACTTTTTGGTGAAATGGAAGACGTTGTTTCCATTGCTGCTATTGAAGCTGAAACAGAAGTTATCATTGAATCGTTCATTTCAGGAAAAGAGTTTTCATGTATTGTAATTGCAAATGAAAATGGAAAGCCTGTTGCACTACCGCCAACAGAAATCCGTAAAGGCAATGAGTTGTTTGATTACCGTGCTAAATATCTGCCCGGCTTATCACGAAAAGTAACACCTATTCACCTGCCTGAAGTACAAATTGAAACAATAAGAAGAGAATGTGAACGTCTGTTTACATCATTAAACTTTAGTGTTTATGCCCGCATAGATGGATTTATCACAGAGAATGGTTCAATATTTTTGAATGACCCAAATACAACATCAGGTATGATGCCCAGCAGCTTTTTCTTTCATCAGGCTGCAGAAATCGGTCTCAATCCTTCACAGTTTATCAGCTACATTATTTCAACATCGCTTCAGGCACGCCTTTCAGAAATGAAATCGTTTCGCACGGTGCCACAACTGATAAAAAACCTACATGGACTGATCAGCAAAAAAGCCAAGTCACAATCTGAAAAGATAAAAGTTGGCGTCATAATGGGTGGTTATAGCAGTGAAAGACACATTAGCGTTGAAAGTGGACGTAATGTTTATGAAAAATTATCATCAACAGAAAAATACGAACCCATTCCCTATTTTCTTGCAGGCAACGAACAGTCTTATTCACTTTATAGAATTCCAATAAACCTGATGCTGAAAGATAATGCTGACGACATCAGAGAAAAAATTCTCAATTACAATCAGCATCCCGTAATCAAAAAAATAATTGACCAATGTGGTCAGGTAACACAAACATTTGCCAATGCAGCCAACCTAAATCCACCTGAAAAAATATCGTTTGAAGAACTTGCACAACAAGTAAAAATTGTTTTCATTGCTTTGCATGGTCGTCCGGGCGAAGATGGTGAATTACAATTGCAACTTAACAAAGTTGGTTTACCATTCAATGGCTCAAGAGCTGAATCGTCTAAAATCACCATAGATAAATTTCAAACTAATGAGTTGTTGGCACAAAATGGATTTAAAGTTGCACAACATTATAAACTCACAGAGGAAGAATGGCGTAATAACCCGTCTGCAATAGAAGAAAAAATTCAAAAAGAATTTGGATTCCCGATTATTGCCAAACCGGTAGATGATGGATGCAGTAGTGCTGTAAAAATTATCCGTAACGAAAATCAACTACATGCCTATGCCGAACTAATTTTCCGCGAAGATGAAACATTAAACACTGCTGCCGCTGAACTTCTGAAGATAAAAGACAAAGAAGAATTTCCACGAAAAAGATATTTTCTGATTGAAACGCTTATCAGTGGTGAAAACTGTAAACATTTTTTAGAAATTACCGGTGGCATGCTTACCACCTATGATGAGACAGGAAATATACATTACGAAATTTTTGAACCCAGCGAAACATTACATGAAGGTGATGTACTCTCGCTTGAAGAAAAGTTTTTAGCCGGTGAAGGACAAAATATCACACCTGCCCGTTACAGCAAACATGCAATGGAAAACAGGCTGATTTCTGATATTATCAGAAAAGAACTTATGCGTGCAGCACGACTGTTAAATATTGAGGGTTATGCAAGAATTGATGCATTTGTACGTATTACAAATGACAATAAAGTTGAAGTTATTTTTATTGAAGTAAACTCATTGCCGGGTATGACACCTGCAACTTGTATTTTCCATCAGGCTGCAATAAATCAGTATAAACCTTACGAATTTATTGAGAAAATACTTGAGTTCGGTTTTAAAAGGAATCAATTGTCGCTGACGAAATAAAATTATGAAAGAACTAATTCGATTTCTTAAGTCGCGCATTTTCTGGATTAATGCTTTGGTGATTTTCATCGTAATTATCATGTCAATTGGTTTGGTTTATAAATGGCTCGACAGTTTTACAGATCATGGAAACTCTGTCTCTGTCCCTGATTTAAAAGGCATGAATATTAAAAAGGTTAATGATTTTTTAAAAACTAAAAACCTGTCATTTAAAATCGCTGATTCTTCCGTTTACCTTTTAGATCAAAAGCCGGGAACTATTGTTGAGCAAGATCCGCAACCAGATGAAAAAGTTAAACAAGGTCGTACCATCTATCTCACCATAACACGCAGCAGTGCACCAATGGTGAAAGTTCCGGCATTGAAAGATGTTTCCTTACGACAAGCTGAAGCTATCCTTGCTGCATCAGGGTTGAGAATGGGAGAACAGATTTTCAAACCTGATCTTGCAAAAAACGCAGTACTTTCAATGATGATAAACGGAAGGGATTTAAAAGCCGGAACAGATGTACCTAAAGGCTCTGCAATTGATTTGATTGTTGGTGATGGATTAGGAAACACCGTTGTCACTGTTCCCTCTTTGATAGGTCTAACGTATGATGAAGCGCTATTTGTATTAAAAGGATCATCACTAAACATTGGTTCTTTATTTTTTGATGGTGTAATTAAAGATACACTCAATGCAAAAATCTATGATCAAAATCCTGCACCGGATAACAACACTATCAATCAGGGTGACGCCATTGATTTATATCTGAGACCCTGATTTGCATGATTCAACTAAAATCACATGAGGTAATTAATGCCCCAGGTAGAAATTCAAGTGTTGATATTTTCAGATCGCTAGCTATATTAAGTGTTGTTATATATCATTACGACAGAAAACTTCCCTTTGGCTATCTTGGCGTTGATTTATTTTTTGTAATCTCCGGTTTACTAATTGGTAATATTCTTATTGGTTATTTAAAAAAAGGTGAGAAAATAAATTTTTTCAAATTTATTATTCAACGAGGGTTTAAAATTTGGCCATCCTATTTTAGCTACCTTTTCATCGGTTCATTAATAGCAGTCATTCTATATCACACAATGGCTCCTGATATGATTATTCCACTTAATAAATACTGTCGCTATATATTCTTTTATTCAAATTTCACAAGTAATGAGGTCTGGAGTTTTGGACATTTATGGTCACTCTGTGTAGAAGAACATTTTTATATCATGTTGCCCATTTTACTCTTAGTTATTCAACGTTTCTTTCCTGATAAAAAAGTCTTAGTTACTGCATTGCTATTAGTTATTGTTGCCGGATTTGTTTTCAAAGTACTTGCTTTAAATTTTACTAATGGTAAAGATACTTATGGTGCCACTTACAACAGAATTGATGCGCTTGGATGGGGCGTATTATTGAGTATAATATTAAATTACTTTCCAAATCTTATTAAACAGCGAATATCACAACTTCTTATGCTCACAATAGGAATACTGCTATTCGGTCTGATGATTTTTTTATTCGATAATCATGAATGGATATTTTTTAGAAAATGTGTATTTCATTCTATTGTTCCATTTTGCTTTTTTCTGATGATAGCTGCTACTTATCACTGGAATATGTCTGGACTAAAATGGCTGCGATTTATTGCATACTACAGCTACAACTGGTATCTGTGGCATCCGCTTTGGGTAACCTGGTTTAACAAAAAGATTGGAACAGGTCTCCTTGCACATCTGGCTTTTCTGATTTTTACTTTTCTGACAGCAATGGCATTTACTATTATTATAGAAGAGTTTTTCATGGGTAAAAGAAATAAGTTTATCCGTAAATGGTTTGGAGAAAGAAAAATTCAGGTTAAAGCCGTATAATATTTACTTACTTAAAAATATTTCTCCGCACAATATTCCAGTCATTAATCATATTGTAATCACGGGTATATAGCACATTTAATCTGTCGCGGAAATACTCATTATCTGAAGGTGCGTTTAATCCATCTGATGGTGTATAAACTCCAACTTTATTATTTGTTGCAGCTAAACTCTTAATATTGGTTGCTACCCAGGTTTTCTTTCCAACAAGTACACATAAGCTGTTCCCAAAAACATTCTGATTCTTTTTGAAAAACAGCCAGAGAAATGGATAGCAAAACAATATTCCGAAAGCACAGAAAAAATCGAAGAATCGTTTTCTTCTTTTATTAGATGGGCTGTTTAATGTATTCACATCAACCAGATAAAGATCACCATTGTCATTGATGGAATTGCTTCCAATGATAAACAAGCTTTCAGGAGGTGCAATCTTGTACTCAACTTGCCTGTTGCGCAGTGCACCCATATTCTCTATAATTTGTTGTGAACTTAATGAGTGCGAACTAAAAATTACTTCATCAACCTGATAAATAGTTATGATTTCATTTAGCTGTGTCAACGTGCCAAGTCTGAAATCTTTCAACTCTCCGCCCTGATCAGCTCCTGATTCAACATATCCAACAAAGGTTGTATTTGACCCTGACAATTGCAGCAACGACAAAATTCTTTTTGCATCAACAGCATCAGCAACAACAATCAATTTCTTTTTCACATCTGCTGCTAATGCAAATCCTTTGATACCTGCTGCATTTAAAGCATATCGAATCAATGCTGTTATCAAACATGCCCAGGCTGTATTCATCAAAATCAGTGCTCTTGAAAAACGATAGGACTCGTTCAACAATGCATACACCACCAAAATAAAAATTGTTCCTGACAGAATTCCTCTTACAACTCTGGAAATGCGTAGTGGTTTATCATAAGCACCATTCAGATAAGCAGAGAAAATCCAGACTAAAACATATCCGGGCACTACTAATAGCATGTAATGTTCAGGATAATGCAGCTCCTTGACATAAAGTTCCCAATATGTTTTAATAATGGAATAACCCCCATAAATAAATGCTGCATCAATAATTGGCAACAACAAAATACTAAAAAGGCGATTCACCAATGCAATACCTGCTCTGAGGTAGATGGCAATATTTATCAGAAACGAAAAAAATGCAGCATTACTCTGCGAAAAATGCTTCTGAGCAAAAATGCTCATTGCTTTATAAAATACTACTACATAATTTACACTGCTTTTCTTTGTACTCTCTCCTTTGTAGTGTATTATTTTAGTTTCAGGGAAATAATAATTCTTATAACCGGCCTTTGTTATTCTGTACGACAGGTCAATATCTTCACCATACATAAAAAATGTTTCGTCAAGCAACCCTATTTTATCCAATACAGATTTCCGCAACAACATAAATGCACCGCTGAGTACATCAACTTCATTGGTTTTGTTTTTATCGAGAAAGCCTAAGTGATACTGACCAAATAATTTTGATTTTGGAAACAATGCTGATAGTCCGAAGATTTTATAGAATGCCACTGCAGGTGTTGGAAGTCCTCTTTTAGATTCGGGCAAAAATTTTCCATTACCATCAATCATGTGTACTCCAAGTCCGCCTGCCTGTGGATGACTGTCCATAAAGTCAACAACCTTTTTAAAAGTATCTTCCTCTACAACAGTATCAGGATTAAGCAGCAACACATATTCACCCTTACTTTGAACAATAGCCTGATTGTTTGCCTTTGAAAAACCTGTGTTTACTTTGTTCTCAATTAATGTAACAAATGGAAATTTCTTGTGCACCATCTGACATGATCCGTCAACAGAATTGTTGTCAACCACAAAAACTTCTGCATCAATATCACTTATAGCCTTACCAACAGAAATGAGGCACTGCTCAAGAAAGTACTTTACATTGTAGTTGACGATGACAACGGATAGCTTCAATGCAACAGAATTTTCGGTTTATAATGTTGTGTTAGCTGTTTCCTTCTCCACAATATAACGGTTGCGGTCTTTATCATTACGTGCAATCATTTCTGCCAGAAATCCTGCAAGAAAAAGTTGCGTTCCTAAAATCATACTTGTCAGCAATAAATAAAACGATGGCCGTTGTGTTAATCGTGTTGCGGGAATATCATTATAAACACAATAAAGTTTTGAAACGCCAAGATAACATGCACCTATGAGTCCAAGAATAAACATCAGAGAACCTAGTGTTCCGAACAAATGCATGGGTCGTTTACCAAAACGTGATACAAATGTGATAGAAAGCAAATCAAGAAAACCATTGACAAATCTTTCTAATCCGAATTTTGTAGTTCCGAATTTTCGAGCTCTGTGTTCAACAACCTTTTCGCCAATTTTTGTAAAGCCAACCCACTTAGCAATTACAGGAATATAACGATGCATCTCACCATATATTTCAATATTCTTTATCACATTATGATGATATGCTTTTAATCCGCAATTAAAATCGTGCAGGTTGTCAATCCCGGAAACCATACGTGTGACACCATTAAAAAATTTGCTGGGGATGGTTTTTGAAATCGGATCGTGACGCTTTTTTTTCCAGCCACTAACAAGGTCGTAACCTTGTTGGGTAATCATTTCATACAGTTCAGGAATTTCATCGGGGCTGTCCTGCAAATCGGCATCCATAGTAATCACTACATGACCTTGTGCCACTTCGAAACCTTTATGTAAGGCAGCTGACTTACCATAATTTCTCTTAAACTTTATGCCTTTAACTTCTTTTATCTTTTGGCTTAAACTTTCTATTACCTGCCAGGATTTGTCAGTGCTGCCATCATCAACCAAAATCACTTCATAGCTAAACTTGTGCTGCTTCATAACACGGTCTATCCACGTTACCAACTCTGGTAATGATTCATCCTCATTAAACAACGGAATAACTACTGAAATATCTGTATTGTATGATGACTGCATTTTATTCGGGAATTTGAGGCTTGTTACGTTTATACACTGCAGCAATAATAAGTGATAGAATGATTCCGCTGAGTAGTTTATTATAAAAGTCATTCATTGCTATTGACTGCAGGTCTATATTATTGTAGGCATCTACAGCCTGATCATACATTTTATCACTGAGCATAGATTTAAACTGACCTTCCATAAGTTCAAGTTGTGCAAGTGAATCAGCTTTAAAACGCTCTACCAATGTACTGTCGAATAGTGTACAGAAAATATAAATCAATAATGCTGAAAGAACACCTCCTAAAAGAGCTGTTATCAATCCGGTACGAAAACCTTCCCCGTAGGAAATAAAACCTTTGCCCTCATGCGTCCTATAACTTTTAACTGCAACAGCAATGACAACTGCAGGTATCCATGCACCGAGCCACGATGCATTGCCAAGTGGATTATTTCCAGTAAGATAAATTATCAAAAACATGGCAAAACTTGATGCGCCCAATATTCCTCCGTAATGTAATCCGTATCGAAACATAATTTAAAATGCAAAGGTATAAAACCTGCTGTGTTTATTTGTTTATTGAAAGGTCTGATTTACTATCTTTGCACCGGGTAAGTCTTATACGACCAGCTCCCTCGAACCTCCCCAGGGCAGGAATGCAGCAAGGATAAGTGGTTGTAGCGGTGCGATATAAGTAGCTTACCCATTTTTATTTTAGGCTATCTGTTGGAAGCAAATTTTCTACAGGCCACCAATTTATCATATCTTTCTGTTTGCGGACGATGATATACTAAAATCCAATAGTTGTTTTCCGTTTCATAATGATTGCCTTCAAGCCAGCTTTCATCACCAAATGAGGTTCCGTCTTTTAAAAACACATACATATAATTGTAGTAGCCTTGTTTTAAAAACAAGGTTGTAGTGTAGGCTTTCAGGTCTTCATCATAATGTAGCATGTTTTGATTGGAAAAACCCCAATCGGTTAGTGCACCAAGAATATAGATGTTACCATCTTTTACTTCGTCTTTATATTCAAGGCGGAAACGAACCGTTGCATAATCGGCATCACGTTCGGGATGGCTGCCACTATAATTTTTTATTTCAAACTTTCCGTCAATGTCATAGTCGGTGGTATAGCGAGTGAAATAACGAACTTTATCGGGAAAAAGTAAAACATTGGTTCCGGTATCAAAATGATCAATACGTTCTACACTTTCTGTTTCGTACTTTAATGAACGAATATCAAAACGCCTGAACTCATTGCTGCCGTTAAATGTATTTTCTTCATCGTAATTATACTCCAGTAAATTGTCTTTAATAAAAATCGGTTTCAGGTTCTCAACAGCATTATCCCATCTGAAATTCTGAAGTATTTTCACTTTCAGGTCACCAAAGGGATTGGCAATAGTATATCTTGTTGTAGATAATGAAAAGTCCACTTCCTGCTTCTGTTGCCTGTACTCAGCCAATGTTGCAGCATGCACAGAAGCATTAACATCAATCAGATTTTCAAATACTAATAACCTTCTTGTAAATGCTACACTGTCGGGGTCATTATTAAGATAAACTTTCAGTAAATAATTTCCTGATATCAGTGGTTTAATCTGCTCGTTTGGAAATTTCAGAGTATAATGTGTGTAAGGTTGCAAAGTGTTAAATGAAAAAGCATAATCAGCAATACGGTCTTCGTAGAAGCTAAACAAATAAGTTGAGCGTGTAATGTCTGAAGGTTTCCATTGTGCATCGCAATGTATGATGGTGTACCAGTAATCTTTATAATCACCATCAAGATCATCAAACTGAAGTAAAAGTTGCGCACCGCTGTTGAGTTCAATGACCGGTTCACTCATCGGAAATTGCGCATTTTCAAGTTGTATGGTTTTAATATTATTTCTGTACGTAAAGTTATCGTATCTGAAATAATTATCCTTAAAATACTCTTGTTTTTCCTGAGCAAACACATTAGTGTCAGACCATGAAAAGAAAAGTATCAGATAAAAAACAATTTGTCTCATAAGCACATTATTCACTCATTTCCATCCACTGCATGTAGCTGTCTTCCCACAATGAATGTAACTTGTTATACTGTTTTTCAGATTCATCGAACTCCTTCTGCAACATTTTGATTTTTGCTGTGTCGTTATAATTACTTTCATTGCCTAACTGTTCCATTAAATCATTGCGTTGTTTCTTTGCTGCTGCCAACTCTGCTTCCAATTTTTTAACTTCCTTCTCTAAATTCAACAACTGCTTTTTCTGATCCGGTTCTGCCAGTAATTTAGATACAACAGGTTTCACCACAACTTGTTTTTCTTCCGTTCGTTTTTCGGATTTTTTCCGCTCTGCCCAATGTTCATACTCTTCATAAGTACCCGGATATTCTTTGAGTTGATTGTTTTCAATGAACCAAATCTTATTGGCAATTTGCTCAACAAAAAAACGATCGTGCGATACCACAACAAAAGAGCCTTCGTAATCCAACAACACATCAGTAAGAATTTCCACACTCTGCATGTCGAGGTGGTTTGTAGGTTCATCTAATAACAGAAAGTTTGCTTTGCTGAGAATTAGCTTTGCCAATGCAACACGTGCCTTTTCGCCTCCTGAAAGCACTCGTATTTTCTTAAAAACATCGTCACGGTTAAAAAGAAATGCCCCCAGAATGCTTCTGATACGCTGATCCGTTTCTAAAGGTGCAAAAATCTGCAGTTCACGCATCAGATCGTTTTCAATATTCAAACTTTCTAACTGATGTTGTGCATAGAATGATGTCTTTACATTGTAGCCTTCTTTAATTTCGCCATCTGCTTTTTCAGTACCGGCAATCATACGCAACAATGTTGACTTACCTTTTCCGTTGGCTCCTATGAGTGCAATTTTATCACCTCTTTCAATGGTAAAATGACTGTTTTTAAAAATCTCCAGATCACCATAATTTTTATTCAAATGATGTCCTTCATAAACTACTTTTCCCGGTTGTGTCTCTACCTGTAAACTTAAACGCATGGTTGATGCCGGACCGGAAACTGCTTCAACTTTTTCCATACGGTCGAGCATTTTCATTCTGGACTGAGCCATCTTTGCCTTACTGGCTTTTGCTTTAAAGCGGTCAATGAGTTTCTGTTGCTCTTTAATATACTTTTCCTGATTCTCGAACTTACGCTGCTGCAATTCATCACGAAGCGATTTTTGTTCGAGATAATTTGTGAAGTTACCCGGATAAAGATTTATTTTTTCATTGGCAACCTCTGCAATCATGTTAATGGTGCGGTCAAGAAAATATCTATCGTGTGATACAAGAATAAATGTACCATCATAGTCTTGTAAATACTTCTCCAGCCATTGTATAGAAGGCAAATCGAGGTGATTGGTTGGCTCATCAAGCATCAACAGACTTGGTTTTTTCAGCAGCATGCGGGCAAGCATTACACGCATACGCCATCCTCCGGAAAACTCTTTCAATGGGCGTTGCAAATCGGCAGTACTGAATCCTAAACCCTCTAAAATAGACTCTGCACGGTGTGTGATGTTGTAACCGTCAAGTGATTCAAATTCGCTTTGCAGAAAAAATAATTCATTCAGCAACTCTTCGCCATGTTCGGTTTCAAGTTGTTTTAAAATTTTTTCAATCTTCTGATGAAGAATATTCTCTCTTTCAAAAACTTCAAGCGCCACATCAAGAATGCTTTTGTCTGACTCGTATGAAAGTAAATCCTGATTAAGAAAACCTACAGTAAGGTCTTTTCTTCCTGTAATTTCTCCTCCTGTTAAAGTATATTCTCCATTAATAATCCGCAGCAATGTTGATTTTCCTGTACCATTTGCTCCAATAAGTCCTATTTTCTGATTGGGCTTAATGTGCCAGAAAGCATCATGATAGAGATATCTTCCTCCAAAATCAAAACTTATATTATTTAAAACTAACATGCTGCAAAAATATTAAACCGTTTTACTATTCTTTCTAAATGTCTATTCATTATTACGCTAAAAGCTATTCTTTCAATATTTAATGTTTTATATAATCTATCTGTAAAAATCTGGCAATTAATCTCCGGAAAAATTTAATCAGATGATTTTGTCTCTTTGAAAAAGAACCTCAGCAATGGGCTCAGATTTCTCTGCGATCGAGCTTTTCGAACTCGCTGTTATTGCTGATATATTCAGGCACAATTTCTTTCATCTTTGAAACCAATGCCATATTGTTTTGCGTCTTAAACAGGTTGGTCAGACTTTCAATATCATTTGCAATCTGATCGAATTTATACTTACGCACTTTGGCAATTAAAATTTTAGGGTGATGTGTGGCAATAGTGTTTTCCTGTTTATTCAATAATTCTTCAAACAATTTTTCTCCCGGTCTCAGACCAGTATATTGAATTTTAATATCCTTCTCCGGTTCTAATCCACTCAGGCGAATCATCTTCTTGGCTAATTCTGCAATCTTTACAGGCTTGCCCATATCGAAAATAAAAATTTCGCCTCCATGTCCCATTTTACAGGCTTCCAGTACCAGCTGACAAGCCTCAGGAATAGTCATAAAAAAGCGGGTAATGTTTTCATCTGTCACGGTAACAGGCATTCCGTTTTCTATTTGTTTTTTAAAACGCGGAATCACTGATCCTGCTGAACCTAGAACATTGCCAAATCGTGTTGTGATAAATTGCGTTTCGGAAATTTCGCTGAGTGACTGAATGTAAATTTCTGCTACACGTTTTGATGCCCCCATGACGTTTGTAGGGTTAACAGCTTTATCTGTTGAGATCATCACAAACTTCTGCACGTCAAATTCAACAGACAGGTCTGCCAGAATTTTTGTGCCTTTAACGTTAGTCAGAATTGCTTCTGAAGGATTCACTTCCATGACAGGCACATGCTTATAAGCCGCTGCATGAAATACAATTTCGGGTTTAAAATAATCAAACACCCTACGCATACGGTCAATGTTGCGGATGTCAGCAATCACACTCTCGCAATTGCCTGCATGTTTAATTTCCTGTATAGAAAGTTCAAGTTCATAAAGAGGTGACTCTGCAATATCAAGAAGTACCACTTTTGCAGGATTGTATAAAATTACCTGTCGCGCAATTTCAGAACCAATGGAGCCTGCTGCACCGGTGATGAGAATAGTTTTTCCGTTTAGCTGATTACGAATTTCCTTTACATCTAAATTAATTGGATCACGCTCAAGTAAATCTTCAATGTTTACTTCCTTGATTTGAGAAAAGCTCAGTTTGCCGTTTATCCAGTTTCCTGCACGTGGAGCACGTTGAACTTTTGTATCGTACTTTACACAAATTTCTATTAATTCATTGATGCGTTTGGTGTCAACATCTTTATCGGCAATAATCAGACTTGAAATTTTATTGGCTCGAAGCAAGTCTTCCAAATCAGTCTTGGTGTAAAAAACCGGTATGCCTTCAAGTTTTCTTTTACGAAGCTTTGGTTTGTCATCAATAAATCCAAGAACCTTAAAATTTATTCCTGCATCTTGTTCCAAAGCATGTTTCACAACCATTCCTTCTTCACCGGCACCCATAATGAGTACATCTGTTTTATTACCTTTCTTTCTTGTCCACTCCACATGGGCACTTTTAACGATAACACGCATTGATGCCAATGCAAGCATGCTCAGAAAAAAGTCAATCATCAGAATAGAATAAGGCGTAAAATAACGTCCGTAAATTCTGAAAGAAATAAGATTAAAGATGCATAGCAAAACTGTTCCCGACAGCAAGGTTAAGAATATACGCTGCGAATCTTTGTAGCTTGTATAACGAATGATACCTGTATGTGTCCTTGATATTAAAAAACTAACCAATCTGACACTTAAAACTGTTGCAAATGCTGTGGGCAAGAGTTGTATTTCTACATCAGGAATAGTAAAATTAAAACGCAAATCATACGCCAGATAGAATGACAAGGTGCATAATATCAAATCTATTACTAAGACTACCCAACGTGGTGCTGTACGCTCAAATAGAAACATTCCTCAGGCTTTACAAAATTTAAAATTGAACGCAAAAATAGTACTTTTATTAGCTCTTTAACGCTGTAAATACTTTGAATATCAATAATTCACAATTATTAACAAACTTAAACACCGTCCGTTTTTGGTCCCCATATTTCCAAAACAGCAACATCACAGACATTCCATCACTAAATCACTGATAATTAAAGTAGTATCTTAAAATAAATTTTGCTGCAAATTTGTTATAGAATAAGAAAAAAAGCTATATTTGCAGCCCGTTTGATAAAAACTTTATTATAAAATGAAAAGCGAAATACATCCAAAGAACTACCGCATGGTAGTATTTAAAGATATCAGTTGCGATTATGCGTTCTTAACGCGTTCATGTGTTGATACCAAAGACACCATTAAGTGGGAAGATGGAAACGAATATCCCTTGGTAAAACTTGAGATTTCAAATATGTCGCATCCTTATTATACCGGTAAGATGAAATTGATTGACACTGCAGGACGTGTGGATAAATTCCGTAACCGTTATGCTAAATCAACTGCAAAAAAGGCAGCTAAAACAGCTGAGAAATAATTTTAGAAATTTTCAGAAAAGATCCTCTGCCGATTGCAGGGGATTTTTTTTTGACATAATCCCGGAAATTTATCGCATTTCATAAATACGTAATTTTGTAAAGTGATTACCGATAAAAAATCAGATGCCTGGATAAGTGTAGTTGACGAATCCATCAATGCCGATGTATCGCGCATAATGAATCTTTTTATTCAATGCAGCAGCAACTTTTTTTCTGCAGCGTTGATAGATACAGACCGAAACAAGTTTGTAGCCCTGTTTGATTATCGTTTTCCATATCCTCTCAGTAATGATGATCTGACAGAAAAAATTCTTCAGATCTTTGAACAGAACAAACCTCTTTTAGATAATCATTACGATAGTGTTGTACTTTCATTTTGCGGATTTAACAACACCCTTGTGCCTGATGTGTTTTTTGATGCAGACCGTTTAGATGAGTTTTATTATGCCAACCATCAACGCCAATCTACAGAAACAACAAATAAATTATTGTTCGATAATCTCAGACGTATTTCGGCCAGGAATATCTATTCTGTGCCTAAATCGCTATTTGACTTCTTTAATTCCTGGTATTCAAACCTCAGTATTTTTCATGGCGCAACGCCTTTTATTGAAGGAGTGCTTACCTTACATAAAAACACCTCTGAAAGAACAGTAACAGTTAATATTCAAAACACCTATTTTGAAATGGTTGTCAATGAGGGTGGAAATTTGCTTTATTACAACAAGTTTAACTTTATGTCAACAGAAGATTTTATTTATTTTCTTGTTTTCGTTTATGAGCAGCTTGAAATGAATCCGGAGTCGCAGGTTTTGAATATTGCAGGAACAACAGAAAAAAATTCAGCATTGATAGTTTTGGCATCAAAATATATCCGCCACCTACAGTTTGTGCAGCGACCTTCATTTGCATTTTACAGCTATGGATTTGATGAAGTAGCAGCACATTATCATTTCAGTCTTTATAATCAGTTTTTGTGCGTATAATCAGCGGGCGGTTACGGGGAAAAAAAATTACAGCTCCCGATTCTTTACCGGTTCGTCCAACAACAGATTTTGCCAAAACAGGTTTGTTTAATATTCTTTCCAACCACCTCAGCTTTTCTACCATCGCTGCACTCGACCTGTATTGTGGCACTGGAAATATTTCTTACGAACTGATATCGCGTGGTGCAAAAAGTGTAACAGCCGTTGATGCTGACAAACGATGCGTTGCTTTTGTCCAAAAAACATTTAATGATATACATGCTGAGAATGCAAAAGCTATACAATCTGATGCATTGGATTTTTTAGAACAATGTAGCAGACCTTTTGATTTAATATTTGCAGACCCACCATTTAATTTGAATCCGGTACAGGAAATTGCAGAAATTGTTTATAGAAAAAAATTATTGACAGCACAAGGACTTTTAGTTATAGAACACAGCAGCGAAATGCAGGCTCCAAAATCTGACAATTTACTTGAAACGCGAACTTATGGTGCTGTTGCATTCAGTATATTCGTAGCTGAAAAATAATATCAATGATGAAAACTGCAGTATTCCCCGGATCGTTTGACCCTATTCATAACGGACACTTGGAGATTGTACAACGTATGCTTCCCTTATTCGATAAAATAATTATTGCCATAGGAATAAATCCGGATAAAAAATATTTGTTCAGCTTAGAGCAACGTTTAAACTGGCTGGAGCAGGTTTTTAATAACGAACCCAAAATTATCATTACCAGCTATCATGGACTGACGGCAGAATTCTGCAAACAGCAGCAGGCACAATATATGATTCGCGGATTACGCAACAGCAACGATTTTGAATTTGAAAAGGCCATAGCACAGATGAATAAAAAACTTGGAGGTATAGAAACGGTGTTTGTGATTTCAAGTCCTGAACATGCTCCATTATCATCAACCATACTGCGCGATATTATTATCAATGGCGGTAGCGTTGCCGACCTTGTGCCGGTAAAAATTGCAATCAAAACAAACAATAAATAGCCTTACATAAAATTAAATCAATAAACTAACGGTTTACTTGCAGTAAATCTTACCATAGAAAGTAGTTGAATCAAGACCTGATTCCAGCAATTTTATGAGTGTTATCTTAAAGAAAACAAAGCCAGACCGATTAACAATAACATATCCGGTAATTTTGTACAATTGCTTTATACCGCTATCTTTGGGAAATATTCAGCATGTTTTAGCTTAAAATATGCTGATATTTAAATGTTATGTGCAAGGCTAAAAACGTCTCTGCAAGTAATTAACGGAAGGAATTAATTTAAAACTCCAATATAAAATGGAAAACAAAATCTACTTAACGGCAGTGTTACTAACTGCAACAATTTTATTTAATGGTTGTAGCAAGAAGGATGACGATAACAATAATCCGACACCAACTCCTGTTCCTGTTGCCTCGTTTACATACTCGGGTGCGGGTGTTCAAGCTCCTGCTACTGTAACTTTTACTAATTCTTCAACGAATGCTACAAGTTATTCATGGGACTTTGGAGATAATGGAACTTCAACCGACAAAGACCCACAGCATACTTATACATCCGGTGGAGTTTACACTGTCCAGTTGACTGTGACCGGAGCCGGTGGAACTAACAGTATCTCCAAAACTGTAAACATTCAAAACACTCCGACTACATGTAAAATAACGAGTGTAAAACTCAATGCAATGCCTTTTGCAAATAGTAGCGGTGTAAGTTGGGACACATTTGATGGACCCGATGTATTCTTTAAGATTGAAACGCAAACGGGAACCGTTCTTTTTGATGCAACTTCAAGTAGATTTAGTGATATAGCTTCAAGTAGTTTGCCAGTACAATGGAATTTGTCAACGCCATTTTCAATTACGCCTCTTAATACAAATCGCTACATAATGATTTACGATTACGATACACTTGACCCTGATGATTATATTGGTGGCGTTAGTTTTAATCCATCTGTTTCTGTTTCAGGCTACCCTTCAACAACAACCCTTACTTATCAAGGTGTATCCATTACTCTTACCTTGCAGTGGCAATAAAATAATATTCACTATACGTGTTATGAATGTGTGTCTTTAAGACAAACACTCATACGAACTTCAAAATATGGTATTTCGACCACACAGCAGCACTGCACATAATCGAGTAAGTAACTCCGCCAGACTTTCCCCGGTAGGGTGCTACCAATAGCTATCGGTAGCTCACACCACTAAGCGTACGGNNTATATTTGTAAATGCTTTTGATATTTTTTTTCACAGGCTGACGTTACAGGATATGCTTTCGCACAGAACAGACAGCAGTGCTAATTTGAAAATGAGTGCAAGTAAATGACAATGACAACCAAAACGAATTACGAATTTGATGTTGCGTTTTCTTTTACTCAACAAGACGAGACATTAGCATATCAGATTAACGACCTCATTCAAGATAGGTGTAAAACCTTTATTTACTCCGAACAGCAGAAAAAACTTGCAGGTGCAGACGGAGAGAAAAAATTTAATGAAGTTTTTAGTGAGCAAGCCCGACTTGTTGTAATTCTGTTTCGTAGCGACTGGGGACTAACCCCATGGACGAGAATAGAAGAAACCGCTATTAGAAATCGTGGACACGAAGAAGGTTATGACTTCACAACATTTGTTCAATTAGACAAGGCGGCTCAAATGCCGAAGTGGCTTCCTAAAAATCGCATTTACTACAACTTTGATAGGTGGGGAATTAAAGGACTTGCACCCGTAATTGAAGCAAGAATAGAAGAAGCAGGAGGGCAAAGTAAATCAGAAAGCATTGAGGATAGATCGGAGAGATTAAAACGACAACGACATGCTGAAAAAGCTAGAGAACAGTTTCTCCAAAGCCATGACGCTATTAACGCTGCAAATCAGGAAATGAGATTATTGATTGATAAATTCAAGAAGCTTAAACCTTTAATTGAAGACCCAACATCTCACTTACATTTAGGACACTCTGAAAGACCTAATCCGCCAATGTATGAGTTGGGCACTGACGGTTACTATTTGTGCTTCTACAATAGTTCACCATTCAATATTGGTATTGTTGATAATACTCTTGTCAATACAGGAACATTGAAAGTAACTCTTTATGAAAAACACGGGCATTATCAAATAAACTATTCAGAAAATGTTCTAAAGCAAGTTGTGCTTCGTTTTGACAGAGACCTTTTAGGTAATAATGGATGGTCAGATTACGATACAGGAAAGAACTTTATGACTACGGAAACTCTGCTTGACAAATGGGTAAAACTCTTTCTTGATGGAATAGGTAAACGAAATATAAATGGCAGACGATGAAATTGATACTGCAATTCTTCGAACAGAAAGCACCACATGTAGCTAACACAAAGTCAACCTTGCACAACCCAACAAAAGAGTAAAAAGGGATGTAAAACGACATCATTAGCTGCCTTTAAACAAAGCAGCTGTTTTTTATTGTCGGTTTGTATTGAGTTCCGAACAAATTGTACTGCAATTGCAACAAACAAATATTAAAAACAAAGAGCCGCTGAAAAATACGCGGCTCTTTGTTTTAAGAATTATTTTCTTCTTTCTTTTTTTTAGATTTTGGTGGCGGTGGCGAAGACTTGGAAATATTAGCTTTTAGCACATGTGCTTCTTTATCAAAAACCACTTCTATGTTATCACCTTCCTGCAATTCTGCTTTGATAATTTCTTCTGCAAGCATGTCTTCGACATATTTCTGAATTGCACGCTTAAGCGGACGAGCACCATAGTTTACATCATTGCCTTTATCTGCAAGAAAATCTTTAGCCTCATCATTAAGTTTTAGTTTATAACCTAAGCCTGCAATGCGCGAATACAGTTTCTCCAATTCTATATCAATAATTTTGATAATATCTTCTTTGCTGAGCGTATTAAATATTACCACATCATCAATACGATTGAGGAATTCAGGTGCAAAAGCTTTCTTTAAAGCATTTTCAATAACACCTCTGGCATGCTCGTCAAATTGTGCATTCTTGGCACCTGTAGCAAACCCTACTCCCGTTCCAAAATCTTTCAACTGACGCGAACCAATGTTACTTGTCATGATGATGATTGTATTTTTAAAATCAACCTTGCGACCTAATGAATCGGTAAGTTGTCCGTCATCTAATGTTTGTAATAACAGGTTAAACACATCCGGATGTGCTTTTTCAATTTCATCAAGCAAAACAACAGAATATGGCTTGCGTCTTACTTTTTCTGTAAGCTGTCCGCCCTCTTCATAGCCTACATAGCCGGGAGGTGCTCCAATCAAACGCGATACAGCAAATTTCTCCATATATTCACTCATGTCAATACGGATTAAAGCATCCTCAGTATCGAACAAGTATGTGGCAAGCACTTTGGCAAGTTCTGTTTTACCCACTCCTGTAGGACCTAAGAAAATAAATGAGCCTATTGGCTTGTTAGGGTCTTTTAATCCTGCACGATTACGCTGTATTGCTCGCACAACTTTTTTAATTGCATCATCCTGTCCAATTACTTTACCTTTCAATTCTTCAGGCATACGAATCAGTCGTGCTGTTTCTGCCTGTGCTACCCGTTGCAATGGAATACCGCTCATCATCGAAACTACTTCTGCAACATCTTCGTCAGTTACTGCATAACGTTGATTTTTTGTATCCTCTTCCCACTGTTTTTTAGCCGCTTCAAGCTGATCAATCAGTTGCTTTTCGGAATCGCGAAGGCGTGCAGCTTCCTCATATTTCTGACTGCGTACCACCCTGTTCTTCTCGGATTTTATCTCCGAAATCTTCCCTTCCAGATCAACAATATTCTCAGGCACGTGAATGTTTGAAAGATGCACTCGCGAACCTGCTTCGTCCAATGCATCTATTGCTTTGTCCGGCAGAAAACGATCGGTAATATATCTGTTGGTAAGCGTTACACAGGCTTTCAATGCTTCAGGAGTATAATTTACATGGTGATGCTCCTCATAACGGTCTTTAATGTTATTGAGAATCTCTACAGTCTCATCAACAGAAGTAGGATCAATAATTACTTTCTGAAAACGTCTGTCCAAGGCACCGTCTTTTTCAATGTACTGACGGTATTCATCCAATGTTGTAGCACCGATACATTGTATTTCGCCACGAGCCAATGCAGGCTTAAACATATTGGAAGCATCTAGCGAACCGCTGGCGCCACCGGCACCAATGATGGTATGTATTTCATCAATAAACAAAATTACATCGGGCGACTTTTCCAATTCATTCATCACCGCTTTCATTCGCTCTTCAAACTGACCACGATATTTTGTTCCTGCAACTAATGATGCTAAATCAAGTGTTACAATTCTCTTGTTAAAAAGCACTCTGGAAACTTTTCGCTGAATGATGCGCAAGGCAAGACCTTCGGCAATAGCGGATTTTCCAACACCGGGTTCACCAATAAGAATAGGGTTATTTTTCTTTCTGCGAGATAGTATTTGCGAAACTCTTTCTATCTCCTTGCTGCGTCCTACAATTGGGTCTAACTTTCCTTCTTCGGCTGCCTTAGTCAGATCGCGACCAAAGTTATCGAGCACCGGAGTTTTTGACTTGGCATCACCGGATTTTTTAGCTGTAGATCCGCTACCCAGTCCCGGACCTTCATCATCATCTTTGCTATATGGATCGTCAGATGGCGACTGTGGTGCCTCTGATTTGAAATTAGATTTGAAGGTCTCTAACTCTTCGCGCATAATATCATAGTTGATACCATACTGATTTAATATTTGTGTGGCAATATTGTCTTCGTCTTTTAGAATTGAAAGCAACAAATGTTCAGTACCGATAATATCGCTTTTAAATATCTTAGCTTCAAGATAGGTGATTTTTAGGGCTTTTTCTGCCTGCTTGGTAAGTGGGATATTGTTAAGGTTGCTAACGTTATTAACACTTCCCTTTACGGCATTCTCAACCGACTTGCGCAATTCCACTAAGTTTACATTGAGCGATTTTAAAAACTTAATTGCCATGCCTTCACCTTCACGGATAAGTCCCAGCAACAAATGCTCTGTTCCGATATAATCATGACTTAATCGCAGGGCTTCTTCTCTACTATAGGTTATCACATCCTTTACTCTGGGGCTAAATTTTGCTTCCATATTCTGTGTATTTATTCAATTTTAACGGTAAAAATCCGAAATAGTTTTCTTTTACTTCTGATGCAATTTTTTTAATTGTGAACAACAAACTTAACAATATTTTTTGTTTTTGCATTGTTAGTAAATCTTCATAACATTTTATGAGGATTTTATCATAAAATATGCCAATAAAACACTACCTTCGCAGACATGACAAAACAAGCAAAAAAAGGCATTTTAACATGACATGTTTACCCTTGCCCGTTTAAGCTTTTTCACTCGTAATTTCAAATAAATTTCAGAACAAATATTGTATTAACACACTATGTCAGAAGGAGAAAAAATAGTTCGCATTAACATTGAAGAAGAAATGAAAACAGCCTACATTGATTATTCAATGTCGGTAATTGTGTCACGTGCCTTACCCGATGTGCGTGATGGCTTTAAACCCGTTCACCGCAGGGTACTTTACGGCATGCTCGACCTGGGCGTGTTATCCAACCGTCCTTATAAAAAATCAGCCAGAATTGTCGGTGAGGTTTTAGGTAAATACCACCCGCATGGCGATGCTTCTGTTTACAACACCATGGTGCGTATGGCGCAGGAATGGAGCTTGCGCTACCCATTGGTAGATGGACAAGGTAACTTCGGAAGTATTGATGGCGACAGCCCTGCTGCCATGCGTTACACTGAAGCACGTTTGAAAAAAATTGCAGAAGAAATGTTGGCAGACATTGATAAAGACACTGTTGATTTTAAACTGAACTTTGACGATACACTACAGGAGCCAACGGTATTACCTGCAAAAATTCCAAATCTTTTGGTTAATGGCGCAGCCGGTATTGCAGTGGGTATGGCCACCAACATGCCTCCACACAATTTAACAGAGGTATGTAATGCAGTTATTGCTTATATTGACAACAGAGATATTACGGTTGAAGAAATGCTTCAATATGTAAAAGCACCTGATTTTCCTACTGGAGGAATTATTTACGGATACTCCGGTGTAAAAGAAGCTTTGCTTACAGGAAGAGGACGTGTGGTGATGCGCGCAAAAGCCAACATCGAAACCCTTGACAACGGACGTGAACGCATTATCGTTACGGAAATACCATACATGATTAACAAGGCTGAAATGATTAAGAAAACAGCTGACCTTGTTAACGATAAAAAAATTGAAGGCATTACTGATATAAGAGATGAAAGCGGACGTGATGGCATGCGCATAGTATATGAGATAAAACGTGATGCAATGGCCAGCGTAGTGCTGAACAATCTTTACAAACATACGCCATTGCAAACTTCTTTTGGTGTAAACAATATTGCATTGGTAAATGGTCGCCCGTTGTTGCTCAACCTCAAAGACCTTATCCATTACTATGTTGAACACCGCCATGATGTGCTGGTACGTAAAACAAAATTTGAATTAGCCGAAGCCGAAAAACGTGCTCACATCTTAGAAGGCTTACTCATTGCTCTCGATCATTTAGACGAAGTTATTGCATTGATACGTGCTTCGCAAACACCTGATGAAGCCCGCACCGGATTGATAGAAAAATTTGCACTCTCCGAAATTCAGGCAAAAGCTATTTTGGATATGCGCCTGCAACGTTTGACCGGTCTTGAACGCGATAAGATTAAAGAAGAGTATGCAGAGTTGATGAAACTTATTGACTACCTGAAAAAAGTATTAGGCAGTGAAGAGTTGCGTATGCTTTTATTGAAAAAAGAAGTAGCAGAAGTTTTAGAAAAATATGGTGATGAACGCAGGACAGAAATAGTTTACGCTGCAGACGACATCAGCATGGAAGATATGATTGAAGATGAAGCTGTGGTAGTCACTATCTCACACATGGGATATATCAAACGTACACCGCTGACAGAATACAGAACTCAAAACCGTGGCGGAAGAGGTTCTATCGGCAGCAGCACACGTGATGAAGATTTTGTAGAACACCTTTTTGTAGCTACCAACCACAACTACATTCTTTTGTTTACACAAAAAGGACGTTGTTTCTGGCTAAAAACGTATGAAATTCCTGAAGGCAACAAACAGTTTAAAGGGCGTGCAATTCAAAATCTGATTAGTATAGAACCTGATGATAAAGTATTTGCTTTCATTAATGTCAAGACATTGGAAGACGAAGAGTATATCAACAACAACTTTATTGTGATGTGCACCCGTCAGGGAGTAATAAAGAAAACACCGCTTGAAGCCTATTCACGTGTACGTCAGAATGGTATTAATGCCATAGTGATTAATGATGGTGATGAATTGATTGAAGCAAAACTTACCAATGGTAACAATGAAATTTTACTTGCTGTAAAGTCCGGTCGTGCTATTCGATTTAATGAGAACACTGTCCGCACTGTGGGTCGTAATTCTATTGGTGTAAGAGGTGTTTCTCTTGATAATGCTAAAGATGAAGTGATAGGCATGGTTTGCATAAAAAATGCAAAAGAAGAAACCATCTTGGTAGTTAGCGAAAAAGGATATGGCAAACGCAGTGACCTGGAAGACTATCGTGTAACAAACCGTGGTGGCAAAGGTGTTAAGACCATGAACATTACCGAAAAAACAGGTGATCTTATTGCGATAAAGAGCGTTAAGGAAGATGATGATCTGATGATCATCAACAAATCCGGCATAACAATTCGTATGGAGGTAAAAGATCTTCGCGTTATGGGACGTAACACACAGGGTGTAAAGCTTATTCGTTTAGATGATGATGACTCCATTGCATCGGTCGCAAAAATTGATATGGAAATTACAGGCAACGGTAATCATAAAGAGAACGGAAACGATACAGAAGAAAATCCTGTTACAGACACTGACAAACAAAACAACAATCAAACAGAGGAAAACAACAGTCAACCTGAATAATTAATATTTAAACAACAAGATAAAATGAAAAGAATTCTTACAGCTGTGTTTATAAGTTTAGCCCTTGGTAGTTATGCACAGCGCGCACAGGTACAATCGGCTTACAGCTACCTTAAGTACGAGCAGTTAGACAAAGCAAAAGAAAGCATTGATATTGCAGTAACCAACGAAAACACCATGAACTATGACAAAGCATGGTACTATCGCGGGCTGATTTATCAGGCGCTTTACAAGAATGAAAAATTCGGAAACCTGTCAAACGATCCGCTTAATGAAGCCTTACGTTCATACAATAAAGCTTTAGAATTAAATCCTAAATTTGAATATGCTGACGATATTACAGAAAAGAAAAAAATATTGGCGCAGCAGTTTGCCGACATGGGTTATGTAAATTATAATTTGAAAAATTTTGCAGGTGCGCTGTCAGCTTATGAAGGTGTAGTTGCTATCATGCCCAATGACACTTCATCATACTTCAATGCAGCATTGTGCGCTGAGCGTGCAGGTAATGTAGCTAAAGCAAAACAGTTCTACACCAAATTAGATGAGATGCAATATAAAGATGCAAAAATGTATCACAGCTATGCGCAACTGTATCTTACCGAAGGCGACACAACAAAAGCACTTGAAATACTATCACGTGGACTATCACGCTTCCCTGAAGAGAAATCAATTCTTATTACACAGACAAACATTTATATCAGCTCGGGAAAAACAGCAGAAGCACTCAATGCCATAAACATGGCAATAGAAAAAGATCCAACCAATGCCAACCTATATTTTGCAAAAGGCACATTAGTAGAGAAGACTGAAAAGAGTAAAGACGCAGCAATTGCAGCCTATAAAAAAGCTATTGAACTTAAAGCAGATTATTTTGATGCTTATTACAATTTGGGTGCACTCTATTTTAACGATGGTGCACATTTAGCCAATGAAGCCAACAGCATCAAGGACAATAATCAATATGCAAAAGCTAAGGCAGTATTTGAAGCAAAGTTTAAAGAAGCCAAACCTTATCTTGAAAAAGCCTGGGAGTTGAATCCAAAAGATCAAAGCACAATGATTTCATTGAAACAACTTTATGCTACCATCAACGATACTGCAAATTATGCAAAAGTGAAAGCAGCATTAGATGCAGAAACCAAATAAAATTATTGAATGCATAAAAAAAGCCCCGCAAAACGGGGCTTTTTTGTTTGTTGTCTCTTACTTGCAATTCTCTATTTCCCTCGCTTCGTTTCTCTGTCAACTTTCACTACCTTAGCCTTAGGCTTGTATGCCGCTTCATATTTCAGAATCCATTCTTTCACCGTCATTTTTTTCATCAACTCGCCAATGAGTTTGTATGGAATATCATCCATCTTCTTAAAACGAACACAGCTTTTTCCCATATCCAATTTTTGTTTGCTGTGTTTTGGAAATTCGCTTACAAACCATTTCAACAGATCAGGATCGGAATACATACCCATGTGATAAAAATTTATTGATTGCTTCTGAGAAGCTATTCCTGCAAAAGGCAAAGGCTCTGCAGGTTTGCAATGGTAGCCATCAGGATAAACTGAATGTGGTACAACATAACCTAACCCACCATAACTGATAGCAGCCTCAAAACCTTTTGGCAGGTTTTTTAATATTACCTGATGCAGTTTTTGAAATACCTCCTTCCTATCTTCCTGTACGTTTTTCAAAATGTCATCAACACTATTTGCAACATTTTTCATTCTTAAAGTATTTTTTTGTTACTATGATTTCATCAATTACAACTTCTCCACTTCAAACAAAATACTAAAGTAAACCATCCTTCCTACTTTGGGTCCGCCATAAATCTCATAATGCTTGTTGTTGAACAGATTCATTGCACCCAACTTAAAAGTTGTACCTGCGTCTTTCAGATGATAATTTACTTGTGCATCAACCATATCATAAGAAGGAATTTCTCCGGTAAATTGGGGTGAGCCTTCATACTTGAAACCTTGCACCCATTTATAGTTTATATTAAAACCAACACCTTTAATGTCGCGTCCGTTAAAACCAATATTGTATTTGTTCTCCGGTGTGTTGAAGGCAGGAATCAAAGGATCGTCAGTACCTTTTTTGTTCAGTTTATTCCATGAGTAATTACCTGTAAGCGCAAAATATTTTCCGATATAATAATTCAACCCCACAGAAACGCCCTGTGTAGTTACTTCACTCTGCGCATTAGAAGCCACTCTTACCACACGATTAAAAACCAAATCATAAATTGTACCACCAAAAGTATTGATAGAAAAAGTGTCGGCATCAACACCAATCTGATATCCGATAAAATCATGATACCAGGAATAATACCCATTCAAATCAACATACAAACGGTTAAACAAAGTTGCCCGATAACCGGCTTCAATGGTTTTAACCTTTTCCGGTCTTACAGGATCAACATTGAAGAAATTCAAAAATTTGAATGACGACTTGCTACTGTCGTAAAACTCAGTTACCGATTCTGGAGTTAAAAGATTGGTGTAGCCATTGATGTTGCCAAGCAGCGTAGCTCTGCCTACCTGATAAAACAAATATTGGTCAGTAAGTGTAGGATTTCTTACAGCAGACGAAAACGACACCCTGATGACATGATTGTTATTTGGTGTATAAACAACAGAACCTGCAGGAGAAACAAGCAGATTAAAATTCTGATTTTTATCCAAACGTACCGTAGCATTGAGTTTTAATTTGTCTTTCAGAATTTTCTTCTCCAATCCGGCATAAACACCAAATTCATAAACTGAAAGTTTATTACGCAAGGTGTCTATTGACAAGGTATCGTTGTTAGCTGAAATATTATAATGCACATAACTGGTATCAGAAAAAATTGTTCCGTCAGAATTGGGTTTGTAAAGACGATAATTTCCTCCTACTACACCTTCAACCCATTTAAATGAATAGTGATATTCGCCTTGTATGTGATATAGTTTGGATTTATCATAAAACCGTGAACCCCCTTCTGAATATGACTTGCGTGATGTAATTGCATTAAAAGCTGAATCGAAACGTGCAGTTCCGGGCTCGAAGAATGCTAAGTTTTGATTTTGAGGATTACCAACACCACTGGCATAGGCTTGTGCCTGCTGATGATAATATACCAATGAATCATAGTAGTTGTTCAGCAAGAAAGGATTAACAGACTGAAGCCACTGCACATAAGCCGGACCAAAACCGGGAGGTGGTGGAAAGCCCGGAAGCTTCCTGATGTAGCTCAGGTTATAATTACCATTCCAGAAATTTTCATAGTCATTTTTCCAATGGCCATCACTCTTGGCACTACGCTGTAATAACAGTGCTGTAAAATAAGCATCATAGGACTGACCTGCATCTTCAGAGGTGCTGTATGCTCTTACAAACCATTTATCCTTCTCTCTGACTTCAACCCTGTTTTGTAAAAATTTAATGTTTTTCAGACTGTAGCGATTATCACCCTGATAAATGGTAGTTCCTGTACCATAATTAGAAGAAGCTATAACTTCTACCATTGGTGTAATCATATAATGCAAGGCAAGACCTGCTTTGGTATTGTTACTGTTGTAGTCAACCAAATCTTCTTCTCTGTATCCTTTGCGGTTAAACGACATCAGTCCCGGAAATGCACCCGGAAAATTTTTATAGTCTGTTCCATTAATATCTTCATCACCATAAACATTTACTGCGTCATAGCCACCCGGGTTATAGCTTGTATTGCGTGATTGTTCTGTTGGCGAATAGTTATCGGCTTTCCAGTCTAATGCAGTGAAACGATAAAAGTTGAGTTTATAGGCAAACTTATTTTCACCTTTCTTATTCTTAAAAACCTGGGCAAAGCGCAATGCAAATTCGTTGAGTTTCCTGTCTCCTATTTTTACCATAAACTGTAAGCCCGGTGATTCAAAAGGGCTACGTGTTGTCAGGGCGATAACACCATTAAAAGCATTAGGACCATAGTAGGCAGAACTTGCTCCTACGATTAGATCAACTTTTTGCACATCAAGTTCACTGCTGCCAAGAAAATTTCCCAACGAAAAATTCAGTCCGGGTGATTGATTATCTACACCATCTATCAACTGTAATGAACGCACAGGCGAGCTGCTGTTAAATCCCCTTGTATTGATGATTTTAAATCCAAGACTTGCACTGGTTAAATCAACACCTTTTAACTGACCAAGACCCTCATAAAAACCGGCTGCAGGTGTTTCTTTAATGGCAATATAATCGAGTGCCTCAACAGTAATAGGTGATTCCTTTTGTTTTTCTGAAATACGACTTCCAGTTACAGTAACATTCTTGAGCAGTACTTCATTCTTCTTTAGTTTTATGGTTAATGGTTGTGCACCATTTATCGTTATCTCCTGATTTAAAAAACCCACAAACGAGGCTACTAAAACTAAAGGATAACCACGGGGGGTTTCAAACGAAAATTTCCCTTCAATATCTGTTGCTGCGCCCTCTGTAGTTCCTTTGATTACGACTGTTGCACCAATCAATGTCTCACCACTGCTTCCATCTTTAATAACACCTGATATCACATTTTGTGCTCCGGCAAAATAACCTGAAATAAAAAACAAAAAGGCTGTTAAAAAAATCCTCATAAACTTGGTTTTATTTGGGGTAAAAGTAAAATACCTAAACCGAATAAACAATAGTACAACATTGCCTGACTGGGGTATTATATATTTTTGAAAATATTACATTTGCCATCCTATTAATGAGGATAAGAAGTATGGCTAATCCGCTGACACTGGCAGAGCTTGAATCAATAGCATTTAAAAGAAAACCTGTAAAGGTTAATGATGACATCATCAAATCCATTAATGCATCATTTGATTTTTTAGTTAGGTTTTCAAAAGACAAAATTATTTATGGCATCAACACGGGTTTTGGCCCCATGGTGCAGTACAAGGTTGAAAATCACGAATTAAATCAGTTACAATACAACCTGATTCGTAGTCACAGCAGTGGCACAGGTGCAGTACTTAATGAAGTATATGCAAGGGCTGTTGTGGCAGCACGACTTAATAATTTTCTTCAGGCACATTCAGGAGTGAGCCCGGAGGTAATTTCACTACTCACCACCATGCTGAACGAAAATATTGTTCCTGAAATTTATGAGCATGGTGGCGTTGGTGCCAGTGGTGATTTGGTTCAGTTGGCTCATCTTGGACTTAACCTGATAGGTGAAGGTTATGTTTATTATGATGGTAAGCGCCAAAAAACAGCAGATGTTTTTAAGAAATTAAACATAAAACCATTAACACTGCAACTGCGTGATGGCTTAGGCATTATCAATGGCACATCATGTATGACAGGTATTGCTGCCATCAACCTTGTTTATGCAAAACGTCTTACGCGTTGGATGATAACTTTGTCGGCAGTGATAAATGAAATTATTGAATCGTTTGATGATTCTTTTTCTGCTGAACTCAACCACGTTAAACTACACAACGGCCAGCGCGAGGTGGCACAACAAATGCGCGACTTTTTGAAAGGAAGCAAATTAGTACGTAATAGAAAAGAACTCTTCTCTGATCATGCCGAACTGAGTCGAACAGAATTCAAGAATAAAATTCAGGAGTATTATTCTATTCGCTGTGTACCACAAATCATAGGCCCAATTTATGACACTTGCATGGCTGCTATTGCTGTTACTGAAAATGAATTAAATTCAACCAACGACAATCCGGTGGTCATACCTGAAGCAGACAATGTGTTTCATGGTGGCAACTTTCATGGCGACTATATCTCTCTTGAAATGGATAAACTTAAACTTGCCATTTCAAAACTTTCAGTTCTTGCCGAGCGACAGTTAAACTTTTTACTGAATAAAAAACTGAACAGAAAATTCCCTCCCTTTCTAAACAAGAAAAAATTGGGATTCAATTTTGGATTGCAGGGTATGCAGTTTCTTGCAACAAGCACTACTGCAGAAAATCAGGCACTCAGCAACTCTGTTTATGTTCACAGCATTTCAAACAACAACGACAATCAGGATGTGGTGAGCATGGGAACCAACAGCGCCATCATGACCAGAAAAGTTATTGATAACAGCTATGAAGTTGTTGCTGTGCTCACACTAGCAGTATGTCAGGCAATAGACTTATTAAATGTTGAAGAATTTCAAAAACTTTGTAAAAACACACTGTCACTTCATCAACTTATCCGTAAACATGTTGCAGTTGTTGAAGATGATGTGCCACAGTTTGAAAACATCAGAAAAGTTATTGATATTTTAAAAGAAAATCAGATTTAAAAGATGAATTGCGCTTTAGTAACCGGAGCATCTAGAGGACTTGGCAAAGCCATTGCACTTCAGCTTGCAGCAGATCATAAGCTGCATATTCTCATCAACTATGCATCAAACAAACAAGCTGCTGAAGAAACGTTGACAATAATTAAAAATAGCGGAGGCAGTGGCGAGTTATTGCCGTTTAATGTTCAGGATCATGAAACAGTAAATGCAGCTCTTGACCATTGGCATAAAGAGAATGAAGATAAATTTATCAGTGTGCTGGTTAACAATGCAGGCATCACCCGTGATGGACTTTTAATGTGGATGCCCGAAAAAGATTGGGACGATGTTTTAAATATTTCACTCAAAGGATTTTATAATGTTACCCGCTATGTTGTGAACCCTATGCTTCGCAAACGCACAGGCAGAATAGTAAATATTGTTTCACTTTCAGGATTGAAAGGTAATGCAGGACAAACAAATTATGCAGCTGCCAAAGGTGCTATTGTTGCCGCAACAAAATCGCTTGCCTTTGAAGTTGCTAAAAGAAAAATCACAGTCAACGCTGTTGCTCCCGGTTTTATCAGGAGTGATATGACTGAAGGTCTGAACGAAAAAGAATTGAGTAAATTAGTTCCTATGGAACGTTTTGGCACACCTGAAGAAGTTGCGCATGTTGTCAGCTTTCTGACATCAGACAAAGCATCCTATATTACCGGTGAAATCATCAATATTAACGGAGGTATTTATTCCTGATTTATGCAAAGAGTCGTCATCACAGGTATTGGAATTTATTCATGCATCGGAAAAAACATTGCAGAAGTAACAGAGTCGTTACGTCAGGGAAAAAGCGGAATCATCTTTGATCAGCAAAGAAAAGATTTAGGATTCCGTTCTGCACTTACAGGCTTTGTAGAAACACCCGATCTTAAAGATTTTCTTCACAGACGTGATCGCTTAGGTATGCATCAACCGGCAATGTATGCATTCATGTCAACACGCGAAGCACTTGCTATGGCAATGCTCGATGCCGATTACATGGACAAAAATGAAACCGGAATAATCTTTGGCAATGACAGCACAGCAGGATCTGTTGTTGAAACTATTGACAAGGCAAGAAAGAAGAAGGACAACACTTTAATAGGCAGTGGTGATATTTTTCAGAATATGAACTGCACGGTAAATATGAATCTTGCCACCATTTATAAACTTAAAGGAATAAATTTTACGTTAAGTGCTGCCTGCGCAAGCGGATCGCATGCCATAGGGATGGGCTACTTACTGATAAGACAAGGATTACAAGAGCGTGTTATTTGTGGTGGTGCACAGGAAATAAATCCTCCAGCCATGACCAGCTTTGACGGACTTGGTACATTCAGCAGCCGTGAGAACGAACCACAAAAAGCATCACGTCCATTCGATAAAAGCCGTGATGGTCTAATCCCTTCCGGAGGTGCGGCAACAGTAATTTTAGAATCGTTGGAATCAGCACTGAAAAGAGGTGCTACCATATTAGCAGAAGTTGTAGGATATGGATTTTCTTCCAATGGTGATCATATTTCAAATCCGGATTTTAACGGACAAGAGCGTTCATTAAATATGGCCATGAAATTGGCAGGAATTAATGCATCAAATATTGATTATGTAAATGCCCATGCCACATCAACACCGGCAGGTGATGGCATTGAAGCAAAAGTGATTTCGCATGTGTTAGGAAACCAAGTTCCTGTAAGCTCTACCAAATCAATGACAGGGCATGAATGCTGGATGGCAGGTGCCAGCGAGGTAGTGTATTCTATGCTGATGATGCAAAATGATTTTGTTGCACCAAACATCAATTTTGAAGAACCCGATGACGATACCAAAGCCATTAACATCATTACCTCTGCAAAAGAACATCGCATCAATTGTTTTCTCTCTAACTCCTTCGGGTTTGGAGGCACTAACAGTGCATTAATTGTTTCGCGATTTAAAAACTAACAGGAAGGGAAATGTGATGAAGCTACCTGAGCTAAAAATAATGACAATATGATATCAACTTTTTGACAGGTATTACTTGGGGAGAAGCTTGTTTAACTTTCATTGTTCTTTTGTCTTGATACAAAAGAACCAAAAAATCAAGACTGTCTGAAAAAACACTACAAAAGCCGGCTACGCACGAAAACAAAATCTTGTTGCTGCAATCCGCCACAGGCGGATTAAAAAATGACGAAGTGAAGGAGATATTATTCATAACATTTGATTTGTTCATTTCTTTTGCTTGTCCAAAAGAAACGAACCAAAGAAAAAGACACCAACAAAGCCAACCGTAAATTTTCTTTTTACGCAAAGCCTGCCCTACATAAGCTGGAAAATTTAAGGTTCGCACCTTTGTTGGATCGTCAGCGCACTGGGATTGTAGTAGTAAACCGATACATAGCTGTTTTAAAAATACTACGTTATTCTTTAAAGACAACCAACTTTTTATGCACCCTTTCATTATTGCTAGTGATTGTGCAATTATAAACACCGTTAGCGATTTTTGGTAAGGATATATATTGCATTGTACTCCAAGGGGGCAAGTTTTGTTTGTAAATTGCTTTGCCGTTTATATCAAATATTTGAAGTGTACCGCTTTTGTTTTGGGGTAAGAGATAAATTATTTTGAAGCTGCCGTTTGTAGGGTTTGGCGTAACAGAAAACTTAAAATCATGTTGCTTAACCTCATTAAAGCCTGTAATCAAACAAGGGCAGGTGGTTTGTGTGGTATCGCAGCCTAAGTAGTAGTTGGGGTGGTTGGGGACAGAGCCTCTGTGAATACCTTGTGCTATCATAGGAACAGCGTGTTGCTGAAAATTACAAGCTATACCTGCACTATCAGGATAATTAATTTCGTGAATATGCCTTACCCCATTACCCGAAGTAATGTAAATCTTACCGTTTGCTGCAAGATAGCAGTTAAAGAAAGTGGTCGGACAGCACCATGTATAAGGCGAATTAAAACCATCATAGGTAGCTATTGTGTCTAAGTTGTTTGTATTCAAATCTAACTGATATAACTTATCAGTGGTGCAGGCATAAACAAACTGTGAATTTGGAGAAAATGCCAAGCCCCAGATATATCCTCTATTTACAAATACAGGATTGTGCGTTGTAAACAATCCCGAACATCGGTCAAAATCAAAAGTTAAAATATAGCTGCTATCGGGTTGATAAGGTATATAGGTTTGATAAACGAACTTTTTGCCGTCAGGCGAAAATGTTAATTGCGAAACATTATACCATGCCTTCGGAACATTTAACTTTTGAGATGTTATGCTTGCAATACCGCTTGGCGTAAAAAGTATTTTATAGATTGTATCCGTATCATGTTTTTGAGCCACCACCCACCAATCCCTACCATTGGCATGGCGGCAGGCGGCTATTCCACCGTTCATAGTATCTTGAATAGCAACAATATATTTTTGAGTAGAATCCACTGCACCCAAACCACCATCTTCTGTCATATCTATAATACTGTAATTTATAGCAGGACTATAGTAAGAAACATTATTATAATCTGCCGATTGATGAAATAAAACATATTTGGCTGAATCATATGGGTAAGAAATAAATATGGCTGCATAGGTAATATTCAGCCCTTGTGCATTTACATTTATATATGAATCATACCCCAAAAAACTTCCATTCATCATGGTGTCGCCAGTGCTGTTGGCTATCCATGCACCATTACTACTCATTAATAAATTTCCGTTGGCATCACTAATGTTTGCCTGTGTAAACCCCCTAAAAGGGATTTTTCTTTTTTCAGCAACCATGGTATATGAGGTATTATCAAAAGTTAAACTACTTAAAGAATCGTTTGTATAATAATGATAACCTAAAAGCCAATTATGATTATATCCTTGGGATAATACATGATTGGAAAATAAAATTATGAGCAACATTAAACTGCCGATAATTTTTCTTTTTTGACTATTCATCGCACGATTGATAATTTACTAACTATTGACTTCTTGCTACCAGCTTTTATATCGATAGCGTAAATTCCCTCCGATAAACTATTTAATTGGACGTAATGTTGTTTTTCACTACAATTAAATTCAGAATCATAAACTATCTCATTTAAAGCATTTCGTATTTGAATCTTACAAATTCCATCATCTATTCCTGTTAGCTCAACCGCTACTTTGTTGCTTGCAGGGTTTGGGACAATTCTTATGCTTTCCTTTATCTCTTTTGTTTTTTCTATATCGGCTGCTTTTCTGTATCCTGCCTGAGAACAAGCAAAAGCATCATCATATTCAATTGTATCATTCAGCAGTGCCATGAAACTTCTTGCCTTATAAACAGCTTTTCCGCCTACGTGCGGACACTGAATAGCTATATTCAATACCTTACTATACCTACTTTGCAATTCTGCTTTTCCTCCTGTTTGATAGACTATTTCTACATCGCTCATTTCCTTTTCGTATTCATCAGGTGTATTACTTGTAATGATAGAATTACTTACAAATTGTGTGTTTATCAATGATTGCTCCTTTGCTTGAAATAATTGATTAAGTAAATCAGTTTTATTTTGAAACGCATTATTTATTTGCTGCACTAAACTATCTCTTTGATTAATTAAATTTAATGTTGAATCCGCCTTAGCCAAACTGTCTAAATAATAAATGTTTCCTGTAACAGAATCTGTTAAACTGCTCAATATGCTCAAGGTTTGACTTTCAGCTCCATTAATGATATCGGCTTCTTTCATTGCATTATTTACATCATACAACTGCCCTGTTGCCGTGTTTTCATTTGCAGTTAGAAATGAAGTGAGCAAAAAGCTTCCATTAGCCAAAGAATCGTTTTCTTTTAAATCTTTATACAAATATTTCTTTGCCATTATTTTTGTTTCGTCTGTAAATTCATCCGTTTCTAAGCTATCTTTTGCAATAGTAAGTTGCAATTGTGAAGCTGCCCTTTCATCATGAGAAATATCCTCACAAAGTATGTAGCCGGAGCAGTCAAATTCAGTTCCCGGTTCAGGGATAATCCATCCTGTATTATTTGCTGGTATAGTTGGCAGGTATGCTCCACCATAGCTGTAATCAATTAAAAAAAGAGATTGTTGTAATGCAAACACAGTGCTACTATTCAAATTATTTGCACCATAGCCGCCTGTGCTAAAGGGTCCGTACCAAAGGTTCCCTGCATGAGCCTGTGTGTCTATTACAGCATTGGTGTATAACCGCAGTCCTTCAAAATGCCTATTCATTTTTGCGCCTTTAAATTTTGTACCTGTGCAAGCACCATCAAAGTAGTTGCCATAGTAAGTTGAATCTGTATTATTGCAGTTCAGAAAGTTATTGGTGCTGTGTGATACATTTATTCCTTTGTTCTGATAACTTACAGCAGGATAGCGTCCGCTCACTGTATTACAACTCACCGTTGAACTGTCGCAGCCTGTAAGCGATATGCCGTTGGTGGTGTTGCCGCTAAGTTTTATCATGTTGTCAACGATA
>JRYD01000496.1_pt1 | contig 74656 bp, 68 predicted proteins | sample 235311 | NCBI WGS metagenome assembly JRYD01 (sample SAMN03074213, study PRJNA261472) | activated sludge metagenome | biome: Common Effluent Treatment Plant; feature: Wastewater; material: Activated sludge; isolation source: activated biomass in a lab-scale reactor treating industrial wastewater at... | reverse complement strand
GCGAGCGCCTTGGCCAGCGTTATGAAGTGTTCACGCGCCTTGGCGCGGTCGAAGTCAGCGCGCGCGAATCCGGGCGGCAGACTGCGGCGTAATTCCGGCGAGCGCAGCGCGGCTTCGGAGACTGCCTCAAGCATGACGTCCGCCCAAGTGCGCGTGATTAACCCAACGGTGATGTGCAGCGATGGCGCGTCGCCGGAGGTTTGGGCGTCATGCATCAATCCGCGCGGCACATAAGCGCAATCGCCGGGCTTCAGCACGAATTCCTGACGCAGCTCGCCCGGCTCGTACTTGCCGGCCTCAAAGCCTTCACCGCGGAACGGCGCCGCGATCGGCATGTCGTAGAGCCGCCAAGCCTTCTCGCCTTCGACCTGGATCACCAGCACGTCGTGATTGTCGTAATGGGTGCGGAAGCCCTGTGCGTTCGGTGGCGTGAGGTAGATGTTTGTCTGCACATGCGAGGAGAACACATATTCCAGGCCCCTGCAGAGCCGGGAAAGCGCCGGATCGAACTGATGCGCTTGGTTTAGAATAATGGTCGAGCCGCGCCGGTAGTGATCGGCGACGGCGCCGCGGTCGATGAAGCTCGCACCATCGACATACGAGTCTGAATCGACATGGGCCGCAGCGTTCGCGAGCGCCAATTGCCCTTCGCGCAGATCGAGCGTCGTGACGATCCGATCGATGTCGTCGAGCGAGATCAGCCCGGTGAAGCGCTCGGGCGCGTTGTGATGCACGATGAGCGCTTCCCGCTCGTAGATGCGCGCAAAGAAATCGTTCTCGCGCCCGGCGCCAATGAGGTAGCCGAGCGGATCTACGAGCCACGGCTCGTGCGACATTGAGCTAACTTACCAGTTACGACGCGGGCCGCGTCCGTAGCTCGCGCGGTCGGCGGCGCTGCCGCCGTCGCCGTCGGTCAGGCCGGTCGGGCTGTTGCGGGTCGCGCCACGGCCGTTGCCGGCATTGTCGGCGTTGCCGCCGGAATCGCTATCGGTCCAGCCGCTGCGGTTGTTGCCGCCGCCGCCACCATTATTTCTCGTGTAGCCATTATGGCTAGGGTCGCCGTGCGGCTTTTCGGTATTCGTCATTCGCTCTACCTTCTGCATCTCTTCCCGTGATGCGATGCCGTTATCGATCTTGAAGCCGAGATTCGCCAACGCCCTGCCCACCGCGCTTGTCTCGCCGTTCTCGATGAAGGATGTGGTGTTTACATAACCTTGACCTCGAATCTCGAAAGCGTGGCCGGTCGAGCTTGGTTCGGCGTCATCCCGAATCCGATAGGCAGATGCTTTGATACATACGAAGCCGCTGTCTTCATTGAGTCGTATGATCTCCGTGACAATCCGGCCGTCTGGGTATCTCTCATAGAACTCGGTTATTCGTGCGTGGACAGGTATGTACTTGCTCAGGTCAAAAGTCGCCATTGTTTTGCCTCGTGTTTTTATAGTTCCAGAGCGGTGAGGCGGTCTTCATCGAGCAGTTTCTTCGAATGGACGGATGTCATCCTCAGAAGATCGCTCAAGGCCGTACGCATCTCCTCAGGCGAGCGCTGCTTCGCTTCCCGGCCGGCGGCAGTCTGCAATTGTAGAAGCACGCTTTCGAGAGAGGTATCACCTGTGAAGTTCATCAACTGATACCATTCGCACATCTGTCGTGCGCGTTTAGCTAATGAACCCGATACAAACTTCGCATCCTTCATGCGTTCCGCCATTTCCGAAGCTGATTCAAAAATGTTCGCAGTTATCTGTGCAAAGCCTTCCTTGATCGGAGACACAGCCTCCTCCGCTTCACGCTGTGCGGCCTCGATCTTCATCTCGCGGATCCGTTCCTTTACCTCGCGTTCTCTTCGGGTTTCAGCAGCTACCTCATCGACCTTTATTTCTTCGATACGGCGTTTTGCATCGATCTCAAGATCGATCTTCGCCTGCTCAGAAGTTATCCGAGTGGTTTCGAGCGCAAGAGATTTTGCGAGGTTTCGTTCGGCGATCATCTCTGACCCCAGAATGATAACCTTGGGCTTCATTGTAATCACGAGGCCTTCGCGTATCATCTCGCGTGTCGGAACCATTCCGATTGCCTGTGCCGCAACCGCATTGACGAACTCCTCTCGATCAAAAGCTTCGTCGCTCGTGGCCTCGAACCTGTCGGCAGAATCTCTCGCAAGCTGATAGAAACTGTCCTGAAGGATTGTGAGGATCTCGTCGTATTTAGAAAGAACCTCACTTTTTGCAGCGGCGAGCGTTTCGCAGGCTTGAAGGTATGATTTTTCGAAAGATTCAAACGCGGTCCAGGGAATCCACTTGTATTCGCTCGTTCCCCAGACGGTCTCGCACAGCGTGAATCTGAAGCCGAACTTGCTGAGAGCGTTATGAGCCTGGGCCGCTCCTCGCATCAGGCGATTCCGATAGATATCAGGCAGCAATCCTGCACGCGGTGGACTTACTCTGACGGCCGCGTTCTCAGGCAGCTGAACTCCGAGAGTTTTCCATTCCAGTTGCCGAACAAGACTACCGAACCCTCGACAATCGATATTCATGAAGATGCCTTCACTTTCCAGCGTCGATAGATCGAATGGAAGAGATTCAACTTCATCGGCCCCGATCCCAAGTTCTAGGGCCGCTCTCTCCTTTCTTGCGTCTACGCATCTAAGAAGGTTCTGAACATAGTCTCCCGTTAAAGCACTTTCTGCTGAATGAGTCCTTTTGAAAGCATTCTCATTGTCTGGGGATTTCGATTCACTGGATATATTTGGAGTACCGGTGATCCCGACCGGTCCCGAGAACTCGTTCGTCCGAGATCGAAAACTCCTACCGAAAACATTCTGCAATACCGACGACGTCAAGGATTTCGGGCTAGGATCCGAATTTGAGTTGTGGACACTTTCGATACATTGCTGACTTCCCATCTTGCATTTTGCCGACCGCCTTTTTTTGTTCTTGACAGGAGCGTACACTCCCAGAACATGAAGCGAAAAGTAACGAGCATTGAGAACATCGAAATTTCCTACGCAACAGATTAGAGGCTTTGGGAAGAAATCCATTCTGTAATTCGCGTGTTGACAATCGAAGCTGTTGTTCGATTGCAAATTAAGTGACTATTCGGCAAGGCCGTGCCAATTTATCCTCTATTAATCTTAATTGTCGTAAACTCAGTTTATGAGAGTTCTTTTGGTCGAGGATGACAACCGGATCGCGAATTTTGTGGCGAAGGGTCTGCGCGAGAATTCGTATGCGGTCGATATTGCATCAGACGGCGACGAAGCGATTTACATGGCTTCGATCAATAGTTACGACATTTTCATTCTCGACATTAATTTGCCAAAGAAAGATGGTTTTGATGTTTGTAACGAACTTCGTAAGAGCGGAAACAAAAAACCAATAATAATGCTTACCGCTCGCGATACGATTGACGACAGAATTTCGGGCCTTGATATTGGGGCAGACGACTATCTGACCAAGCCGTTTGAGTTTCGAGAGCTACTTGCAAGGTTGCGGGCATTGCTACGACGACAGAATGAGCTTCGACCGCCCCGGATTGTTATCTCTGATCTTCAAATCGATACGAGTTCGCACACGGTTCATCGCGGCGGAAGACAAATCGAGCTAACGACGAAAGAATATTCGCTTATCGAATTTCTTGCGATAAGTAAGGGCAGAGTCGTCGGACGCGAAGAAATCTCCGAGCATGTCTGGGATGACACCTTCGATCCATTTTCTAATCTCATCGAGGTCTATATTAAGCGCCTGAGAATCAAACTTGACGAAGGTTACGATGTTCAGCTTATTCAAACACGTCGCGGTTCAGGTTATATATTGAACGATGTTTAGCTCTATCCGAGTAAAACTCACACTTTGGTACATCTGCGTTTTGGCGCTGATCGTTGCCGCGTTTGCGTTGATTACCTATTCGTCGTTTGTAAATGTCTTGCATGAGGAAACAGACGAAAATCTTGCAGAGATGGCTCAGACTCTCGCTACCTCGATCAAGGCTGAACAAAATGATGGTGAAAGTCAACGAAAGTTAGACGAGCTTATCAAAGAATCTCTTGATGAGTTCCGGTTTCGCGATTATCAATTTGCAGTCTTTACCAACGACGACAGATTTATCGCGTCCACAACGGAAATCAAACTTCCATCGGATCTAGCCTCGATTGATAAGGAAAAATTTGGAAATGTTTCTCTCAACAACACACCTTTCCGAACTCACGTCTTGCCCTTCCATCTTGAAAACCACAACTACAAACTATACGTTTTCCACTCTCTCGAAGATGAGATCGCACTTGACGCCCGAATACGGCGGACATTCTACTTGATCGCTCCGCTGCTTTTGCTTTTCGCGGGCCTTGGCGGTTATTTCCTTGTCCGCGAAAGCCTGAAACCTATTGCCGCTATTGGCGACCGGGCTAAACAGATTACCGCCGCGAATCTACACGAACGTCTGCCTGTGGCCAATGCAAAAGACGAGGTCGGCAACCTAGCCATAGTTTTTAATGAATTGTTAGATCGCCTTGACGTTGAGTTTGATCGTCAGCGCCGGTTTATGGCTGACGCTTCGCACGAACTAAGAACGCCGCTCGCCATTATTCGCGGAGAATCTGAAGTCGCTTTATCGAAAAACACCCGAAGTTCAACGGATTACCAAGAATCACTTCAAGTCGTGAATGATGAGAGTAAACGTCTCACAAAGATCGTCGAAGACCTTTTTACGCTGGCCAGAGCCGATTCCGGCAACCTTAAGGCTAATCTCGAAAATTTATACCTTGATGAGCTTGTTTCCGACTGTGTTCGTCTGATTCGAACTCTCGCCGATAAGAGACATTTATCTATCGAATTCAACGGCGACGAAACACAGATCAAAGGTGACGAAGCGCTTTTGCGCCGTTTGTTCCTAAATCTTTTGGACAATGCTGTGAAATACAACATCGACGGCGGCTCTATTAAGATCAATGTCGGAGAAAACCTGGTCATCATCTCCAACACTGGCGAAGAGATTCCCAAAGATCAGCAAAGGTCTATCTTTGACCGATTCTACCGCGTAGAAAAATCCCGCACTCAAACCACCGAAACGATCACGAGCGGCGCCGGACTTGGACTGTCGATAGCAAAGCGCATCGCCGAACTTCACCTCGTAACTCTCGAATATTCCAGAAACGATAACGGCGAAAATATCTTCTCAATCAAATTCCCGCGTTAATCTTCTGTTTATTTTCATTTAGCTATTCTGTTCGTGAGCTCGCGATAATGGTGAGCAATTTACGAAGGAGAAATAATGAAATGAACACTCGATCAATTACAAAACTCGCACTCTTTTCTTTTTTAATACTCGGAGTATTCGGACTCTCGGCTGCCAGCGTCTCTGCCCAAGAGAACGAACGCGGCGAACGCGAGGGCAAGGCGAACACCAAACTCGCGAAAAAGGCCAAGATCACTTTGGCTAAGGCCCGCGAAATCGCATTACGCGAAGACAACGGCACCGTCGAGGGCGAGGAACTTGAGAAGGAAAAAGGCAAGCTCGTCTATTCCTTTGATATCCGTAATTCGACAGGCACGATCACCGAGATTTGGGTCGATGCCAAGACGGGCAAGGTCGTTCACAAATCCGAGGAGAACGCCGCTGCCGAAGCAAAAGAAAAAGCTGCTGACATGAAGAAAAAAGGCAAGAACTAATAGTACGACCAACCGGTAACACCTACGGAAGGCGACTGACGCAGGTTGCTCGCCTTCTTGTACAAAATGGGAGATTTGACGTAAGAACTAATCTTTTCGAGGTATATGAATACGGAAACAAAAGAATTCTTGAGTAAAGTCCCTGCGGTGACGTTTGGTTTTTGGGTCATTAAGATCTTCGCCACAACGCTTGGGGAGACGGGCGGTAACGCTGTTTCTCGCACCTTAGGCTTGGGCTATCTCGTCGGAACACTCATCTTCTTAGTGCCGCTGCTTTTGATCGTCGCGGCTCAGATCAGGGCAAAGGGCTTTCACCCTTTTCTGTATTGGGGAACGATAGCTCTCACAACGCTTATCGGAACTACGCTCGCCGATTTCTTTACACGGTCTATCGGTATCGGGTACGCAGGCGGTTCATTAGTACTGTTTGCTTTCGTACTTATCACACTCGGTCTATGGTATTGGCTACTCGGATCGATCGACATCAAAACAGTAGTGGAGCCGAAAGCTGAACTGTTTTACTGGTCAACAATATTGTTCTCACAAACGCTCGGTACGGCCCTCGGCGACTGGCTTGCCGATGGTGCACTCGGATTTAATGGAAGCGCTCTGTTGATCGCCGGAGTGTTAGGCGGGCTTACCTTGCTTTACTACTTCACCAAGGTATCGCACGTATTCTTGTTTTGGGCGGCTTTCATTCTTACACGTCCGCTAGGCGCTACACTTGCCAATTCACTCGACAAGCCTGTTGAGCAGGGCGGACTCGACATAAATGATATTACGATCACTGTCGTACTCACCGTCGTGATGCTATTTCTACTTGTGATTATTCCGCAGCGGTCCGGCGACCATTGATCGACCGCTATCTGGAGGACAAAATGAATACAGAAACTAAAGAACTCATCAGCAAAGTTCCGCACGTAACATTGTTATTTTGGATAATCAAGATCTTCGCAACAACGCTTGGCGAAACTGGTGGTGACGCTCTTTCAATGTCACTCGATCTAGGTTATTTACTCAGCACAGGAATTTTCGCATTGATATTTATCGCGGCAGTTACTGTGCAGATAAAGGCGACAAAGTTTCATCCGTACCTTTACTGGCTAACAATTGTTGCGACAACAACCGTGGGAACAACGCTTGCGGACTATGCAACCAGAGATATGGGCATCGGTTATACAGGCGGCTCTGCGATTTTGCTTACCTGCGTTGTAATATCTTTGGTTGTCTGGCGTTGGGTGATGGGAACCGTTGCCGTCGAAAGCGTTAGCACGGCGAAAGCCGAAGTCTTTTATTGGGTAACGATAATGTTCTCACAGACATTGGGAACAGCCCTCGGAGACTGGTTCGCTGACAGCCTCGATCTCGGCTATCTCGTAGCCGCCGCAGTTTTTGGAACCGCGTTGCTCATCACATACCTTCTATACCGTTTTACAAACGCATCCCGAGTTCTCTTATTCTGGGTCGCTTTTATCCTTACCAGACCTCTCGGAGCGGTCGTCGGCGACTTCCTCGACAAACCACTCGATCACGGTGGACTTAACCTAAGCCGCTTCACGGCATCCGCCGTTTTGCTGGTGCTAATCGTCGCCTTCATCTACATTTTTCCGCAGAAACCAGCGGAAACTGCGCACTAAACTTTATCCAATTATAGTGACCTCGCTTTTGGCGTGTCCTCGAAATGGATAGTTATGTAGCCAAACAGGTAATACTCATTGTGGGCCGACCTCTCCTTGGATTTGGTCCCGTGTGCAGTAATTCGATCGACTCGCTCCGCTCTCGAGATCGAAGTAGGAGGCGAATCTTTTTAGTGATCTTGTCAGTAACATCTCCGTAAGCATCTCGGCCATTTCGATCGCCACCCGTTGATTCACGTTAAGTCCTTGCTCACCGAGCCTAACCCGGTCGGGACACGATGCATCGCTCTTGACTTCAACTTTTTCTGGCTTGAGAAGATCGGAATGCTGAATCGATGGTGCTGGGAGTGCCCGACAGATACTAGTTCCCGTAAAGTACTGATCGGGTTTGAGTATCTTTGTCGTCGAACCGAGCAGTACTTGGCCCGATGTCTTACCGTTGCCGCCATCGATCCACCATAGCCTCGAAGCGTCACCGTAACCACGAAACTCATCAAATGCTCGATGCATTTCTCGTCTAGCCAGATAATTATCGACGCAGCCCACGATGATTGTCAGGCTCCTGTAGTCGCTGTTCGTGCTTTTTAGATGTTGCTCTGCATCAAACTTTTCACAGGAGAAGCCCACCTCAATTCCCCACGCCGTAGCAACCCGTTCTGCAAGCGTCTGAGCTTTGTATCGTCCGACCTCCGCAAAGCAGAAATTGCTGCGCGGAATATTTCCGTTTTCTACTACATCCGGGTCAACGATCAGCATTTCTGAGGATTTGTTTTGCTGCTGCTTTAGTTCGAAGATCAATCGGGCTAGAGCGGGAACGACAAAAGAACCTGTTCCACCGGCACCGACAACGACGAACCGAAGGGTGTTGTATTCGACCGGCATTACAACTGCAGCGTTCGAGAAGCTAAGATCGATATCCATCACAACATCATCTGAAGCAAAGCTTCGACTTCATTCAGATCGACAACACCACCCGGCAATTGTCCGACCCACGAAAATGGAATAGGAACAAGATGATCATAGATCCCGCAGCGGAATCTGATCTTTGGTTTATCGTGGACGTCTGCAATGAGCCCGAAGATGCGGAGCTTTCCCGATTCGTCGCGGTCATCTGCCCTGCTGAACTGGTATGCCCCATCCGGGTGGGTATGAACCTCGATGCAGGCCTCAGAGTATTCCGGCCGTCTATCATCGGCTATAGTTGACGCATATGTCCTGTCCCTACTCGACGTACTCCACTGCCACGAGTATCGCTCGCTATCCCAGTAGATAAGATAAAGTTCTTCTCTAAAATTCTCCTTCGAGTTCGAGATTCGGGCGTGTCGGCAAATTTCGTCCCATACACGACCTGGAACCTTCGGTTTATGCCATCTGATACCTACAAATGCAGTTGAAAGGCCCTTTATCTCTCTGAACACCAATGGAACGGAAACCGTAAATTCCTCACGCTGAGCTCTTAGAATTACGCCGTTGCCGGCAAGAAGGTACTCGTAAAGAATGGCCTCTACCGGCTCGAATCGTTCTTTTGCGATCCGATGACCGATGAACTCCTTTTCTCTTTCCATAATTTTATTCAGAACCGGGAGTCGTACCGTCGCTGTTCAACGATCGTTTCCCAGGCGTCGTCGATCGTCGAACTTGTTAAGAGTAGTTCGGACTTCGGAAACTTCTTCACTTTGTCAGCCGCCAATTTCCATAGAAGTTCTCGCACATCTTGAGGTTCGGAGTGGCATCGCTCACTGGCGTGGTCTGCATTGAATGGCGTGTCGAAAATTAGTTTCCAAACATCGCTGAGAATAGAAGGATGTGTCTCAGGGACTTCATTCTTTCCAAAGCAGATCTTACCGGAACCGACATTCGGCAGCGGAGCAACTGCGAGGTTGGTATTCACCGAAATACGAGATGAACCAGCAGCCCAAAGATAATAGTCGCGTCCTTTACCGAGAAGGATAAGCGGAGGCCACGGGACTGAGAGTTCAACAAATCCCTTGTCAGAAAGAACGACGGATATTTTTCGGATCCCAGCCGGTTCGTACGATAAAATTGCATTCCCTTCAGGAGCCTCGCGGTAACGCAAAACCCGTCTACCAAGCCATCCCGTATCTGTATGAACCTTTCGAAATGCTCTAGCCACCTGGTCACACGAAAGCGCCTTCAACGACACCGATGATTCCTTAAAGTCTGCAAAGAGAAATTGACCTGGCAGAAAATAGAGAGCCGCAGAAGCATCGGCAGGTATTTGCACGTTGAGTTTCATCACTTACCCTTGCCTGTCCGACTCGACCTTTCCGGTATTCCAGAATGAAATAAGCTCGCAAAAAAATGTCTGGGCATCTTCTTCGATCCTTTTATCTAAGTGTTCGAGATTTCTGAAGTATAGGTTTGCGGCCTTATACGCCTCGGTCAACCAATCAACAGTCTCTTTGTCCCATTCAAACAAATCGGGATACTGGCAGTTCGTAACGTCTAGCCACGGATTGCCGGTGGAGTGATCGACCAAGCGGAGGAGATCGCTGAAAGGTTTTGCCCTCGCACCGTGCTTTTCTTTCCAGATATTTTGATGTGCAACCTTGATCGGAGGTAATGACTCTTTATCGACCGCGTACTTTTCTGAAAAGTAATTCCAGATCTCATCATCTTCATTGAAATAGAACATCAGGCCGGCCAGATAGCTGTCTCTCAGATGCGCGAAGTCAACTTCTTCGCAACAAAGGTCGAAGTTCATCGGCGGTATGGCAAATCGTTCGAGTTCAAGCTCGGGATCGTCATGCCAATATTCGAGCAAAGGAAAGCACTTATCATTTACAAGCTGAAAGAACTCATTCGTCCGCTCACTGTACGTCTGAAAATAACCTGCTCCGTAAAGGCTCTTTGTCGATTGTTCCCATTCGTCCGGAAACATCTCAATATAAAGCCGATATTTGTGCTGTTCCGATACTACTCTAGAGACTGTTTCGCAGGCATAGACGGCGTTGTGGCTCCTTGCCTTGAAACGCAGATATTCGAGAGAGCGGATCAGACGCTCGCCAAAGCCAAAAATCACTTTTTCATTCTCGGCCGTTGCTAATCCTGATCCGTTCATAGAAACCTGCGTTCCTCAAAATCCAACCGGAACATAGTCCATTGCTGACGCGGGGCTCTTCAGAAACGCCTTTAGATGCGATTCCATCGCTTCGATCTCCTGAGTGCCAATGGCCAGGACCGACTCAGCCTCTTCTACTTCCTCGACCGTTAAGAGTTCGGCCGCTTCCCGTCGCATTAACCGTTCCGCAAGAATGATGGCGGGATTGATCTGCTCGTTCTCAGTCCGCAGTAATTCGAGAGGCGATTCATCAGGTTGCATACCCTTTATGCTGCGCTCGCTTGACGATAGTGACGCTGAGTTTGCCGTCCTTGACCTCACGAGTGACATTCGCATTCTCGATCGAAGCGAAGTGCGGCTGAAGTACGACCTTCAAAGTCCTGTCTTCCTGTGCGAGGGCTGCATCAAGTTCAAACGTCTGTCCCTCGATCTTGATCGTCGCCTTTGGATCGGTCACCGGATCTGTCGCATTCGTACTTTCCGTCGATTCCGTTTCGACGTTGTTCCCGTTGCTCGGTGTATCGTCTTCCGGTAGCGTGTTAGTTTCGTTTTCCATGATTTTCTATGATGCGAAGAGAGACTGTTGATCCTTCGCTGGTTCCTGTGGTATCGAGTTTGAAGTTGAAGATGCGTTGGCGTTCGTATCTGCTTTCTCGGCAGCTTTGTCGGGACTTTTTGCAGCAGTCTTGGCCGTCCGCTTTTTGGTTGCGGCCTGTTCCTTCTTCATCTTCTCTGCAGACAATAGAGGAAGTGAGTTTCTGTACTGTTCGAGCGCCGCCGATATGGGATTAGATAGATCCACCTCACGACCTTCGTTACGCTCGTTTGTAAACGTGATCTGTGGAGCAAAATCATGTGAACGTACACTTACGACGCAGTCTCTCGATCCATTGGATTCGGGTAGCAACTGGATCACCGCTGTGACGGTGCACGTTTCAAAGTTGTAGGGTTCCTTTTCAGAAAGAACGACCGACCTTACGAACTGTTCACTATCAATTATTTCGTCTGATACCGATTCGTCGGTTGAGATCGCCACCGGAGCAGTTTCAATACCTGTCTTGGCACCAGTATCCGGCAGAGGTGAATCGTATTCTTTGGATTCTTCGGCAGTGATACTCGGTTCCGAAATCGTAGTGGAAGTCTGATCTATACTTCGGTCTCGCGTTGGCTCGACAATTCCAAAAGCCTCCGAAGGACTCAACATCGATACGATCTCTTCCTCGCATTCCGGCTTGCACTCGTTCGCGTAAGATGGGCGCTCTTCGGCTGATTCTTCTGAATCGACGATACCGAGGAACTCGTCTTTTGCTTCGACGACAGATTCGGTCTTGATAGGGGTCTGCGGTTCGGCAGAAATTGGTACACCAATAGAAATAGACGGTTTCCGAGGCGGAACTGAAATAGGTGATCGCTGAAGGGGCTCGCGTTCGATATCGCGAAGCTTTTCGAGAAACTTGCTCAGAAAAATGTTGCGGATCGTTACTTCCTCGTGAGACCGAGTCATATACTCGGCACCTTTCCAAAGTTCCAACCCGATCTGCTGATTCGTCTGCCCGCTGCCTTGAAAACCGGCGTTCTGACTTACTTCTGACGCCAGCGTTTGGGCCGTAAAGATCAGTTGTTCTATCTTCTCGCGATTATCAAGAGGAATGAACGAACCGCTATTCAGAATTTCCATATCTCTATCTCCACAGTCCTATCTACCGCTCTTTTGTTCTCCAAATGAGCCTCGAACAAATAAGAAAAGGCTCGCGAAAAACTCGCGAACCTTTGACCAAGCGCCTTTTGAAATGCCTATGCTGCAGCCGCAAGTGAGCCAGATGCGTTTGATGGAGTCACAAACCGTTCCTGATTCTTTTTCAGAATGCGGGAGATAGTCGAATGGGTGGTATTGATCGAACGCGCGGCCCGGCGCAAATTTCCGTTTGAACGCTTTAGGGCGTGTTCGACAAAAATTGCGGCGGACTTGATGTACACGCTATCAAGGTCGTCTGTCGCCGGGTCGAGAGTGACGGTCAGGTAGTTGTTTTCCTTTTCGTCAGCAAGTTCTAATTCGGAACGGAATCTGGTCTCTCCACTAAGCATACTCTTGACGACCTCAAGTGTGATCGCCGGTTCGTCAATGGTTTCGACCGCAAGGCGGGTTGCGAAGTTTCTAATCTCTCGATAGTTCCCCTTCCATTCGAGTTCCTGGATCGCTACAAAAACTTCTTTTTCGATTTGCAAAGGCTCCTCGATCCCTATTGTGCCTCTTTCGGTCTCCAACTGGTCGAGGAATGTTTCGACAATTCTTTCCTTTTGATATCGAAGCGGCAAGGTTTCAAGCTGAAGGATATTCAGACGGTCGAAGAGATCGGCCCTAAAAGTTCCGTTTTTGACCATTGACCGANNGCAGCAGCTTGACCTGCATGGCCAGCGGAGTTCTCCGATCTCGTCGAGGAAGAGCGTCCCGCCTTGAGCGGCTTCGAACAGACCAGCTTTCGCAGCGGTCGCACCGGTAAAGGCTCCTCGCTCGTATCCGAAAAGCTCAGATTCCAAAAGTTCCGAAGCAAAACTAGCGCAGTTGACGCTTACAAACCCTCGTTTCGACCTGGGACTAAGATCGTGCATTTGGTGGGCGATGGTTGTCTTACCGGTTCCTCTTTCCCCAGTAATGAGAACGTAGTGCGGAACTCTGGCAAATAGAACGATTTTTTCATCCAGCATCGACCTTCCCGTGAAAGCACTGCCATCAACATATTTATCGGCCATAAGGTAACTTCTCCCGCGTAAAACTTTCGGCGTGCAGAGCTGTTTCGGCCACAAATCCGGTCTTTCCGTGCGAGAAAAACCCGATTCACTACTTCGACATTTGAGCCTGCATAAGTAAAAACCCGCAAAAGGCGGAATGGTTACCTTTTATTTGCCCATTTTGATTTTCTTACATCGCGATCGACCCGTTTAATAATGGAAACCCGTTCTGATCTACAACTGTTTTCCGGGAGCCGCCGAGACTACACACTGATTCGGGAGCCGGGTCGATGAGCCATTCTGGGAGAATTACAGGCACCTGTTTTGTTAGTTCCTCGGTTGCGATACTAAGTTCGGGAAGAAACGATATATTTGTCGATTCTGGGGGAAACAGGGACAGTACTCTTTCGAGAGCGAGCGAGGGCGACTCCTGCGGCAAGAAAAATCTCTGCTTTCCGTGCTGAACGATATTGACGAGTCCCATTCCTCGCAATTCACGAATCTGTTCAAAGGTCGAAGGACAAATCTCTGTTAGCAGTTGTCCATGGAATCGCGCGGAACGCACTGAGATATCTCCGATCAAGTTGACGCTGTTCTTCTCGAAATCGACAACCCGCAACACCTCGTTAGCAGTCGTTGGAATACTGGATCGAAGGCCAAAGTGCTGACGGATATCTCTGAGCCATTCTTCCGATATCTTCACGCCAACAAGCCTCGTGCCATCATCGGTGGTGGTTCGAACGATATTTAGCGCATCGTGGCTGAGTGTTTTAAGATATTTCCATATAGGAAGCAATGCACCGCTAAGGATGTGTACGGTCCTGTTCTCAAATTCAGGTATCTTGTTCTCCTCTTTGATCCACCAGTCTTCTGCTCTGGTTTTCGGAACTATGCGATACCGTTGATTCAACTCATTCTCGCGTAAATAGGCTACGTTGCGGCCGGAAGGCTTGGTTATCGAGAACATCTGATACCGTTCGCCTGTTTCCGGATCAGTATGGGATAAAGTCCTTCTGACCGCTATGAACGATCCGTCTCGCCGGTCCTGATAGAACTGGTGTATCTCGCTAGCCGCCATGTCTTGATATCTGGCCGGCGTCGTAGCGACTTTAAGTTCCAGTTTGTAATAGACAGTCTTTGCTCCAGTCAGAGGATCTGAGTTAAGAACCTCCGGTGATCCCGAGACGGCGACTGACATGGCTTTCAGGTCTTCCATCCCGTCATCGAGTTTTCCTTTCTGTTTTAGATATTCGATGGTCTCTAGGAACGTGGAGTAGAAGTAATCAAAAAGTGCATTCTGCCGGTCCACCTCAAGCGAAAGCAGCCTGTTTAGGAATCGAGGAATATTGGTCTTCTCGCTGTCGGGGATCTGCTCGTCACCATCGACCGTCTTAACAAGACCCATATCTCTTAGCGCCTGTTTCGGATCTTCGAGCCCCTCGATCTCCCGGCCTTTCATGATGCCAGTCAATACGACACTTAATGCCGAACGCCCTTCTCTGGATTCAAGATTATATTTATCAAGGTTGCCGGCCTTTTCGGCGCGTCGGTCACCCTTTGTAAGGGCTCCCATATTACCGAGTCTTCTGGCGATAGTAGAAGAGAACCTTTTCTCGCCGCCGAGTTCCGTGAAGACTAGCAGATAGACTGGCGGTGCCACTTGACCTGTCCGATGAGTACGCCCGAAATCCTGTATCTGTTTATCGGCTGACCATTTCAATTCGGCTGCGATATGAAGCCTTCTCTGCTGATTCCCAACGGATTTGCCTGCATGCAGACTGTCGCCGGTCGATGCCACTTCAGACATTACAGCGATCCGTTTATCACCATTCTGAAAAGCGTTCTTTTCATGGAGGTTGATAAGCTTTGAAGGGACACCAGCAAGTTGGCGCGGCCGATACTCCAGTGTGCCTTTCGCCGTCCGGATCAGGCGTTTCTTTCGTCCGGTCATTTCTGCAATATTCTCTACCCCGAAATAGTTAACGAGTTGATCAAGCGGATGCTCGGGAACTTCCAGAATTGACAGCTTATCCAAAAGCTCCGACCTCAGTTGCAAAGCTGCTCGACTCTCGACCTGATTACCATTTGCGTCAATGAGAGGGATGTATTCGATCGTTCCGCTGTATTGATTGGTTCTTTCTTGAAAACACGCGGTTGGGAAACAAGTTGAGACGAGTCGAGTAAGAGTTTCTCGTGGACTAAAATCGAGACTGTCAATCGCTTCTTCCTGATCTGCCGCCCTTTCGATCTGCTTTTTGGTCTGGCTCTCGCCGGTGCCCGTTATCGACACCACAATTGACTCTTTTCTGCTGAGTGCATCTTCGATCTCGCGGAGCAGCGTCGGAACCTTAAATGCTGTGATCAGATTGCGAAAACAGCGTTGATGCTCTGCCCAGAATTGATTTAGAGCACTGCTTCGGGTCGCTTTGCCGGAGTTTGTTAGATCCAAGGCTCGATGGATATTTCGAAAGACTTCCTGCCAGCCCTGGGCCATGTTGTCGTACATCCTCCGCTGAGCAGGCGTGAGTTTATGAATCACCTCGCGAAACTCAACCGACAGGCCCGACTCCGGATCGGTTCCCATACTCAGGTTGCCGCACAGGTAGCGTCCCATCGCCTTAAGGTCACGACACACCATTTCCAGAGCACCGACACCTCCGGATTCGATCTCTTCAGCGAACTGCTCGAAGCCTATCGGGAAATTCGTTCCCTGCTCCCCAAAGCCCAAGGCGCGACATATAGGCAAGATGTCGCACTTCCCCTGCCGACGTCGCGGAAGAGTAGACCACTCTCACATCCGGAAACTTCTCAGGATTCTGGATCTCAAGCACGGCGGCGCCGGTCTGTGTAGATTTGCCGCGGTCGTCGGCAAACGCGTACTTAGCCTTATGCCCTTCATCGAAGATAACGACTCCGCTTGGTCCGAGCCAATGAGTTATCTGATCGAGCCGTTTGTTTCCCTTTTTCGATCTGGCGATTAGCGATCGATATGTGCAAAAAGACTATGCCGTCTTCGATGTCGATCTCCCGATCGGTAGGAAAGTCATTAATCAGCTTGATCGGCGGCGTCAGTCCCAGTCTTCTAAACTCATCCGAGACGGCTTCGATTAGATCCGCTTTTACAGAAAACCAAACAGTTCGCCGCCGTCCCTGGAACCAGTTGTCCAGAATGATCCCCGCAAGCGTCGCCGTCTTGCCGGTTCCGGTTCCGTCGCCGATGCTTATACCCGCTCGCGAACCGTCCGCAAGACGCTGATCATGTGCCTGTCCCGCATAAATGATCCTCTCCAATTGCATTGCCGAGAGCTTTCCGGTCTCGGACAGGTACTTCGGAAGTCGTGGCCGGTAACGAACCGACGGCGGTTCTACATTCGCGAGGCCCGGAGGTTCAACTATCACTCCCGGATGTGGCGAGCCGCCGATAATAAATCGCGGGGAATAAATGTTTATGTCTAGATCAGGTTGGGCATCTTCTACTTCTCCAGTCGTATCAGTCGAAGTAAGTACAGCCGTAGGAAGTCCCTCCGAACTTCGCTCTTGAATGGAATACATTGGTTTTTCTATTGGTCAAAAACGGAGATTTAACGATATCGCTTGATCGAAGGCATCCTCGACCGAGTGAGAAACAATATGCGGAGCCGCTTCAAGTTGTGAACTGAGCGGCGTATCGATCGCAGGCGACCTGGTGCCGAGAATTAGCGTCGTCTTGACGCTCGTTCCGTTGGAGTAGAACTCACGCCCAGGCAATTCGATGGACGCATTTACGTGTATCTCAGGAGAAAGATATTCCCAAAACCGATTTCCATTGCGGGATCTCGGAGAGCCGCTCTCTCCAAGTATCACCGCGAATCGCCCGCCCTTCTTTAGCCTTCGTAATGCTGATTCGATATGACGAAACCCGAACTCGATGCTGTTATTTTTCACACGGCCGCCAGTCGAAGAGAACGGCGGATTAGCGAGAACTATGTCAGGGAGTAAATCCTCAGGCAGAAGATCGTCGACGAACTCTGCATCGAAAGAATATGGCTGGAACCCCAACGCCAATGCCGAGCCTCTCCTCCTAGGGTCGATCTCGTTAGCTATCACTTTGGCTCCAGCAGCGAGTGCCCATACGGCGAGACAACCCGTACCACATGAAGGTTCGAGAACTGTTTCACTGTGCCGAATGTGTAAGAGATAGGTGGCTAGAAATGCAATAGTAACCGGCGTCGAGAACTGTTGATAGGCGATCTGCGTTTCACTTCGCCAGGTCTGCGTCGGAAGCCTTTTTTGCAAAGGTCTTAAGACTGTAGAAAGTTCCTCGATTGGATTCATCGATGCAAGTAGATCGCGTCCGTACTTTTTCAGAATGAGGAGATTCAGCGCAGTTTCAGCTATCTCGTGATAGATGTGCGCGTCAGCATTCAAATCGAAGGCACCGCATCCAGCGCAGAACTGAATAAGTTCTTTGTTGGAGACCGTTCGGTCGCTGTCGATAATCCCTGCGACTTGTTCGATGAGATCGCTTAATGTGGTACGGGAAACGGTTGGCTCGCTCACGACGCGAACTGTCAGCCGCTAATTTTCTTATGGCAAGATTCTGGCCAGTTGATGGCTAGCCTCGTCTAAGCATTCAGGAGTCAGCAATTCAAGCCAATCGGAAACTTCCAGATATTTTAGAGAGGCTCCGGCAATCAGAGCGTCGTCAATACCTTTGAAACGGCTATCCCACGCGAGAATTTTTGTAGGCTTGTCGCAGGACAAGAACTGTTGTTCCCGAATCCGAAGAGCGAGTAGTGAAGCCAATGCTCTTGCTACATGTGGATTTGTGAAGCAGTCCGCGTCAAATGCGATTTCCAGAATCCTTCGCCGCGCGACTTTAACAATTTCCTGATGCGATGTTGCGACTCCGCCACTCGCGACGACGTATCGATCCGGCAGGAAGTGTTGGGCGGTCACGGCTTTCAGTACACCTTCGGTAACAAGCACTGTCTTAGTCGTCTTTCTTCTGAAACTCATAGAGCCTTCGTGATGAAGAGGAGTGCCAGAACTACATCCTTCACGCTTTCCGATCGACGACAGCCATTGATACTTTCCGGGCGTATTTTTAGCCTTTGCGATAGCTTTGAGCTGGCAAGCCTGAATCATTCCAGTCGAATCTAAGAATGGAATCAGAATAANNTTTACTATCAACTCAATAATCAGTCGGACTAGACGATCCCTTTCAGTAGCCAATTTGGGAAGTATTCCGCAACGTCCGAATTCCTGCCCTTGTCTAACCAGCCATTCGTTACCGTAAATTAGTTTGCCGTTCGCCGGCAATGGCGAAAGCCTAATGAGTCTCTGAAAGATCCTGTGCCTGATTTCGATGGGGGATACAGAAGTTGATTTTGGGCGTTTAAGTTTCTTCTTTGGCTGACAATGGCCACCAGTAGATGGGTTTCGAATGTCGTTATAAAAGATGCCCCAACCTTTGCTACTGAGTCTATCGGCATTTGTCGCGGAACGGGCACAGAATGTGATGTTGTGATCTTTGGTTGTGCTGCACCAGTCCGGTTTTCCGCAAATTCGGCACGGAGCTCTTCTTGACACTCGTTGGTATCCGGTTGCCATACTTTTTCCGCTTCTTTCCTACCGCTTCTTTGTTATGGTGATGTGGCATCTTCTTGAAAGTCAAATGTGGTGCATAGCGACATTATTCATTGACAAATGTCGCTTTTCACCGCATCCTTATTACGATGGATAAGCATCGCCTGCCACAAATCAAAAAACTCGGGGTCTTTACACTAGCTCAAGGTAAGTCCGTAGGAATTAGTCAGCAAGAGATATCTCGGCTTGTCGCTGCAAAGGACCTCGTTCGTATCGGTCGTGGAATCTACCTCCATCCCAAGGCCTCGCTGGATAAAGATGTAGGATTCCAAATCGCGTATTCAAAGTTTGGGTCGGGTTCAGCAATTGGGGGCCTTTCAGCTCTATCTCATTACAACCTTGCCGAGCAAGTGCCGGGAGAAATATGGGTAATGGTTCCTCCGGAGAAACGAACCCGAGAAACCGGTTATAAACTGATTCGAACAAAAACGAGGCTCGACAAACAGATCGTGGATGAAAAGGGCTATCGAATCGTCACAGTCGAACGGGCGGTCCTGGAGGCTCTCAAATTCATCACAAAAATAGGTGAACGAACAGCAATAAAGGCCGCCCGCGAGGCCCTTGCAACAAGAAAGACAACCGAAGCCAAACTTGCAAAAGCCGCAAAAGAGCTTGAACTTGAATCGGTACTGACCAAACATCTGGAGGTCATCGTGCCATGACCACCAAAGCAAAAGGCACTTCAGTGCGGCAAAGGCTCATAAACCTGAGTGTTGAGATCGGTGTGCCGTTTCAGAATCTGGAAACGGCGTTCATTCTCGAACGGCTTGTTGCACGGCTGACCGCTGACGCAGAGCTTCAAAAACATCTTGTCTTCCGGGGGCGGATTCGTTTGGCCTTAAAGTCTATAACTCTGCACGATACACGGGAGATGTCGATGCCTTGATTGTAAAGTCAGATGTCGAATCGATCCTGAAATGCGCCAAACGAAGTGCCGAGACGGATTTGAACGACTGTGTTTGGTTTCGTTTCGAAGATCAGGTTGATCTCGGGACACAAGGCGAATACGGCGGCGTGCGACGTTTCGAACATTCGCGAATTGTCTAATAGTCTAGACAAAGTGATGGAAAAAGATATAAGAATGCTCGTTCAAGAACGAGATTACGAAGGCATCAGGCATCTGCTTTCGCGAGAGCCGAGTTTAGCGAATGCCGGTGTCACGCTTGGTCCGCCATGTTCGACGACGGCTCATCCTTTGCATCGAATCTGTGATGCTGTCTTTGCAAAATTGATTTCGGACGATGAAGCCGTCAAGGTCGCGAAAATACTTCTCGAACACGGAGCAAGGATCGACGGCGACTCGTCAACGGAAAATGCGGATACGCCGTTAATGGCGGCTGCCAGCCTTCATGCTGAGAATCTTGGCATTTTTTACATTCAAAACGGTGCGAGGATCGATCTGTCTGATAAAAGAGACGGGGCGACTGCTTTGCATTGGGCTGCATATTGCGGGCGAGACATGTTAGTTGACGAATTGATCCGTGCTGGAGTGGACGTTAACCAACTTGATAAGACCTACAAATGCACGCCGCTTGTTTGGGCACTTCAACCTTTGATGAAAAATGAAAAGAATAATATTCATCACCAAAGAACGTGCGTAAGGCTTCTATTGGAAGCCGGAACCGACATCTCTACGCTCGATGACAAGACGAAAACATTTCTGGATGATCTCGGTACGGAAGAACTGGAACCCCAAGATTTTGAATTCGAAGCCAAAAATAAACTCCCAACAATAAATGAGCTTGTAGTTTATGTTCCGACCGAAGATTTTACTATCTCAAAGACTTTCTACGCCGCTCTTGGCTTCGAACTAACAGAAGGCTGGGGCGGAACGATGGATTGTCGTCTTGGCGGGGCAGTTTTTCGTTTGCAGAATTACTACGTCAAAGACTGGGCGGAAAATTTCATGATGAAGTTCGATGTTAACGACGTTGATGCTTGGCACAAACACGCAAAGAAAGTAATCGACGAGGGCGATTACTCAAACGCCCGTTACGACGAACCGGAAATGATCGGCGATACAAAAATCTGCCACGTCTGGGATCCATGCGGAGTTTTGTTGATCTTTATTCAGTGAGTATCATTTATGGAAAACACTCGATTAAGCGAAGTACTCGTTCCTTCTCTCCTCGTCCGGGATATCGGGGAAACATTGGCATATTATCGCAAACTCGGCTTCGAGGTAACAGGCTGTGACGGAGCGGAGACGAGCTCGACGTGGGCTGAGGTTTCGCGTGGACAGATCACCTTTCAGTTTTATTCCGAACCTCCGCACGGAACACCTGCGGCTCCAATTTGCAGCGGTACGTTCTATGTTTTCACAAACGGAGTAGACGCTCTCGCTTTAGAATTTCGTGATAAGGTTAATTTCGCCTGGGGGCCCGAAACGATGGACTACGGCATGAAAGAATTTGCAGTTCAAGACCCAAACGGCTATTTGATCGCTTTTTCAGAACCCGCGTGAAAATAAAATTCCTCAACTAGTCGCACTGTTCGATTAATTTCACCAAGACAGCATGAGCCTGAAGGATTGCGAATCTCACAAGCACAGAGCTTTTCTTTGATGAATTGAGTGACTTGAGCCGGAATAGTTGTTTCGCCTTTCAATACTATTTCCCGCCGCACATTTCCCTCGGTGAATCCGAAACAATAACAAAGCGGTCGGTTATCACCATTCATTTTGGTCGTAACCAACTCGCGAACATCGTCCGTGGTAAAGACATTTCCGTCCACAGAATAATAAACAACATCGCAGTCAACCGATCCGCAAAATCTATATTCCGCATCGCCGACTGACGACAGCTTTTCGCTTATCACTTGGTGAACGACTGTTTGCTTGGCAACAATTCGGCCAGGCTCGCCGCATATTTGACACGCCGTCAGCAGCGATTCGTCCGCCTTTACAGCACCGTTGCTACAACAATCCATATTTTTATATCAACTCGTAACCTGTTGCCAAAATTGCTTGTTTGATCGTCTCGACTGTTACCTGTGCCGTATCGTAAACAACCGTTACGTTGTGATTTTTGTAGTTCGCATCTGCCGATATGACACCCTTTAGCTTGCGAAGCGGAACTTCGATGTGCGTTTCACATGCATCGCACGTCATACCCCGAATTTGCAGAACAACAGTTTTCTTCGTTGCCGATTCTTCTGGAACAACAATCGGAGCAGATTCCACCGCTGGAGTGGTTGGACTTGTTATGGCCGCTGAGATGTATCCCAAGTATGACGGCGAGAAAGCAAACGCGACGATAACGATAGCTCCGATCCAAAGAAATACCTTGTTGATACGGCTCACTGGCTTAGTTGCGCAAGCCTCGCCCTCGGCGCATTCTTCGCGTCGAAAATAGACCCGATAAAAGCCATAACCCAAGGCCGCGAATGCCACACCGATCATCGGATAGCGCACTGATTCAAAGATCGCCGCTGTGCCAAATGCACCGAATCCGAATATCACTGCTATCAACGGCAACACGCAACACAGGCTTGATACAAAAGCCGCAAACATTGCACCACCGACGAAAACATTAGATTTTTCCATACAAAAATACCTCGCTTACTTCCTCGATATTTCAATTGTCGTGAGAACCGGACACGATGCCGCTTTTCCATGTACGTCCAATTCGTTTTCACACGCAACAAGATGTCGATTTAAAAAGCCCTTAAAACTCTTCATCTGCCGCATTCTATCTTCGAGTTGAGTTAACTTAACTTGGATAAGGTCACGCACGCTTTTACATTGGTTCTCACCGCCATCAGAAACAAAAAGCTGCCTAATCTCGTCAAGCGTAAATCCCATTTCTTGCGCCTGTTTGATAAACCTGATGCGATCAGCCGTCTGGACAGAAAACACCCGATAACCGCTATTCGTCCGTGCCGCCGTCGGAAGCAATTTCAACTTCTCGTAATAGCGAACCGTATCTACGCTGACGCCAGCCAGCCCAGCAATCTCTCCGATCTGTAACGCTCCATTCTCAGCCACAATTCAATCTTACACCCTCGACCCAACACCAGTGTCAAGCGAGAAACTTCAAAGTCTACTGGAGATTTTCGAACTTGCTCTATTCTCGAAGCACTAATACTTTGGCTTCATTTCTTCTAGGCGCCGATCCATGTCCCTAAAGAACCCAGTCACGACGGATGACACCATTCTGAGTCTGGCAGCTTCCATCGCTGCGGTCTGATTTATCGACGCAGCCTCAGTGCGGCCTTCAAAGTTAAGTTGATTTGATACTTTCTCCATGTCGGCCGAGCGGCGAATTCCTGAGAGTTGAATTCCCGCTCCTTGTCTGGTGCTAGAAGAGGCGATCGAACTTCCAGTATTGAAAGCCTGCTTGCTTTGCGAGGCTTGAGTTTCGAGTGCTTGGTTGATCTCACCCTGATAAACATTGCTTGCCTCTACCTTCGTGTCCGCGACGATGCCGGTGTTGTTGTTTTGAAGTGCGATGTTACTTCGCGTGGTAGAGTCCATCTGCTTGTTCACTTCTTGAATTGGATGCTTATTTCTCGACCAGTCGAAGAGTTCTTGGCCCGTGCGAATCGGAACAGAAGTTCCGGCGATCGAGGAACCACCAGGTGTGAATTCGTAGGTTTTCATTCCAAACCGCTCAAGATTGCCTTGACCCCGCAGTTCGACTTCCTTCATTCCGTCGATGGTTCGAGCTTCTTTAGTTCCCTGTGCTTCGGCCAGTGTTCCTGCGATCTCACGCTTAGTTGCCGCTGCGCTGCTGCTCAGACCATAGTTCTTGCTCGCCTCGGCAAGCAGGGTCTGTGTCACCTGATTTGCCCGGATCTGTCCCAGACTCGTGGTAAGGCCGCCTTCAACTCCGGCGACGGACGAGACCAAACGAGCGTCGGTTGATTGATTAGCTGCCTCGAGGGATTTTCTTGCGGCGGTCTGCTCCGCATTGTAGATTCCCTGAATTTGGGTGTTTTCGGCCTGTCGATTGATGGCGGCTCCTGCTACTAGTCCGTATGTCTCAAGCGCGGTTCCGATACTTGAAAGCATCCAGCCCATCGAGATCTGTGAAACGCCTTCGTAAACTTGCCCGCGAAGAACCCGGTAACTAAGCCACGGAACAAGAATGAAGCAGAGACTTGAAACAAAAAATAGAGATGTAACGATGAGTGCACTTGAAGCCGGATCATAAGCACCGTTGGTTATGATCTTGGCAGTAACTGGATCGAGCGAGAACGTGGCTTCGCCGTTGTAGATCGAAAGAGCAAGAACGCCGAATGCATAGCAAACATAGAGAGTCACTTCCTTCACCATCGGAAATGCCAGCGCGAATGTTGCAACGCCCCAACAGAATGGGTAGAACATCTGAGCCGCAAACTTCTCGTCAAAGCCGAAAGCTGCCAGCACAGGAGCCGCCAGTTTCAGGCCTATCAATATGAATAGCCCCGCGATCGCAAGAAACAATCCGCCGAACTTTATGATGTTCTGCCCGATCACCATAAAGGTAAACATTCGGGGCATATCCCATCCGAGTATGTTGAGTTCACCGGTTATGTCTTTCACGGATGATTCCTTATCCATGATGATGCCGACGAGGCCCGGTTCCCCGTTCGGAAGACGTTCGGCAAGCAGTTCGTTGGGATCTTCAACGGCAAAGTTTGCTTTCACATACTTCTTCATCTTGTCGTCAAACTCGGCCACCAGTGAGCGGTTGTAGGCGCGAATTGGCCGCGCAAAGAACTTGCCGGTTATCGTGAGGCCGTCGATGATGAACGGGCTCGCACCGATCAATACCATGAAAATGATCGAACGAATCGCCCAGGCAATGAGTTGCTCGGGTCCAAGGCCTCGGTTGTCGTGGAACCTGCGAATAAAGGCAAAGATAAGAACAAAACTCGCGATGATCCAAGCGAGAAACATAAGAATCGGCATGAGCGGCTTAATGATGGTGTTTAGAACGGATTGAAACAGCCATTCCTGGCCGGTCCGCATGAGATTCTTGATCTGCTCGCTGAAACTCGGGGCGGGAGGTTTCGGCGGAAGCACCGGCCCAGGAGAAGGACTTGTAGCCGGGTTCGCAGGATATCTAGTTTCAAACTGCCTAAGGATCGGTGCCGGACTTCCATCGAGGGGCGGCATAAAAGGAGAGTCCGAGTTGATCGTCATTATTAGGTCATTTGCCGTTACAGGTTGACCGTTCATCGTTCCTACTGGAGTCTGCCCTTCGACACGAGGAGGGCGCGGCCGGGTTTGCCCGGCCGCTTTCGAGGCGAGGAGGTATGGCGAGACGAAGTAGGCAAGAATGAATAGAGCTGTCGCTAAAGCGTGGCGAAAAGAGGTCACGTTTTTCATGGCTTTGATGTTTTAGTTCTTAGATCCTGTATTCTGGCGATTATGGAAGAGGGCTTTCATAGACGTCGTCATTCCATACTTCATAGCGTTCGAGTTCGCGAAGAAATTCATCCGACGCTCGTGTGATCCCAGTCATCATCTCAGTGCTTCGGCGAATTTCTTTTCCGAACTCTGTCATCTGCTCGATCTTGAGGCCGTAGGCGATAAACTTCTCCTGTATCTTCGCCTCAAGTTCGCGCAGCTGACCTTCGACGGTTGATATGCGGAGGTTGATCGCGAGCATCTGGTCTATCAGAGATTGAACGCCGTCCCGATTTGCCGCTGGATTAGCTTCTATCGCTCGCGTTTCATCAGCGATCTTCTCGCGTTCTTCGTAAAGCTTGGCTAGATCGAGAAGCATGTTTTCTCGGTCAAAGAGCATCCGTTCGAGTTCCGAATCTAGCTTTGCGAGGCGTTCGAGATTCTTTAGGTGGGCATCGGCGCTTCGTCCGATCGAATGCCGAAGAAAGTCATCAAGGTCCCGTTTGTTTGCGTCCATATCGAAGATGCCGTTCTTCAACCGTCGAGCAATATTGACGACTGAATAAATTTGGCTGGTTATGGTCGCCTCAATTCGCTTCTTAAGTTCAAAGGTCCCGCGAATAAGCCGTCCGATAGTAGCGTAGGTAGTTATCAGCTGCTTGTGCCGCATGACTTGCTCTTCGACCTTGCCGAGAATACCGCGCAAATTCGTCACGCTTTCAACCATCTTTTCGTACTGCTTAACCGCTTGTTCATAGGTATCGATATAGTGGTTGATGGTCTCAAGCCACCGGGCCGCCTCTTCGACTCTCTTCTCAACTTGGAGAACGTATTGCGACGGATCGAATACCGTCCACTGTGCCCGGGCCGGGCGAACGTCGATCCCGATGAAGATCGAAGAAAGGACTACTCCGAGAACGATCTGTCTTATTGTTTCGTTACTTCCGATCATGCTGATACCTCCAAACCGTTCAATTCATTCAGGTCAAAAGAAGATATTTCCGTGAGTCCGACTGCGGTCAGTCCGCTCGGGTACTTTGAGGCCAGCCACGACACGACGATTTCAGGCGGCAAGTCGGGACGTATGTTCTCGACAAGACGCCTTGCGTTTGCTTCGTTGGTGTCATTCGTATTCGCCCAGAGCATCGCAGGCGAAAGGCGAATCTCGGCCATCTGAACGATCTTGTCCACCCCGCTTCCTATGACGAAAACCCATTGTGTAAATCGCCCGTATTGATTTCGGATCGAACGGATCGCCGCGACCGTCTCAGTTGCAAGTTCGCAATCGGATGCGAGACGGTCAAAACCTCCGATCTGTTTACCGATCATCTTTACGCCCGAATTCTTAACAAGGTCGATGCCGATCTCATTAGGCCGCTCAGTTGTACCGGTAAAGTGCTCGTAGGCTTGTGAGAAGAGCACCGTTACTAATCCTTCTTTGCGACCTGTAACGGACGCTTCGGCGATAAGTTCCTGAATCGCGGGAAAGTGCTTGTTGATCTCGCGCATTTCGTCGCAGAGAAATAGGATCGGGGTCTTTTGCTTACGCTCGTCCTCTTCGCCTATCTCCTGCATGATCTGGGCGCTGATCCGAAAGCCGACGCTCTCGCGTATCTTCTCGTCAAGACCGCTGATACCTGAGAGCTCGAATACGTCGAACAAAGACGGAACGTCGTAGTCAGGATGAGTCGGCGAATTCAGCCACGGATCTTTTCGGTGAACATTAAGTTTCAAATAGAGTTCGCTGGCTTGTGCTTGTTGCGCGGGCTCCCAGTGATAGGTCTTTAGAACATCCAGAAAGTGCCCAAGCGTCGGCTGGAATTTCGGTCTGCCCGCTCCGTTTCGAGCGAGCGACATCTTATAGACCTCATCGATAACGGTGGCAGCAATAGCACTCGTGATCGCATCTGTCCTTGCCGTCTTGCTAAGAATGAGAATGTCCATCAACACCATTGAAAGCTGGCGCTTCGTAGGACGGTTACTTTCCTCGATTCCCGGATAGTTCCAGATATTGATCGGTTTCGGGTCTGCTTCGTTGAACTCGATATGACGGCCGCCAAAAAGTTTACAGATAGGCTTGAACGAATGCCTGTAGTCCATCACGCGGACCTTTACGTTCCCGCGGTGAGCCCGGATGTCCGTGATCAGCATAGCCGCAAGAAATGATTTGCCTTCACCGGACGCTGCGGTGACGATGACTGTTGGAGATTTGATCAGTCCCCGATCGTAGAGATCAAGACCGAACATCTGGCCGTTCGGAGTTATAAAGATGCTGTGCGGTCGCCCGCTTCCACGCCAGCTAGTTTCAGTTGGAACAAATGAGATTACCGAGTCGGCCGTTTCCGTAAGTTCCTGACCTGTCGGCTTCCAGGAAAGTTCGCCGGCAAGCATTCGCGGATAGATCGCGCGTTGCCGCACCGCGTCTTCTCTAATTGCGTCCGCCCCGATCTTCTTGCGGATCGCTGAGACTACGGCATCACATCGGTCGTCAAGAATCTCAAGTTGCCGACGCGTTTCCTTTAGCCCTTTTGAGCGGCCCGCAAAGACAATAACGTTTAGTCTGAGATTGCAGATCTCTTCATTGTCCCCTTCGACCTGTTCGAGCAGGGCCTCAAGGTCTGACTTGATAACAACCGCGTCCTTTTTGAGATTACGGAACCCAAGCCATGTGTTGCGGCTGCCGTCGATACGATCGATCCGCTTCTGCAGGTCTTTTTTTGCAGCCTGTTTTTCAGTTGTCATCAAATCAACGACGATCTCGTGCGGAAAACTTAAGGCCCTAGTCGCCGTCACGTACCGCATGACATCGGCCGTTACAAAGCCATTTGGAAGGGTCTTGAGACTGACTAAACTTGCAGGCGTACCATTGTGACGGATGTACTGCTCGCGTTTTGTCTCAATTTCTGTACTGCAAAGATATCGCCGCAGGTCGACGCAATCTGAGCTTGTCAGATCAGGGAAAGGACCGTGCTCCCGGCGATGGCTGATAAAGAGTGATTCAAATATCTCTGTCCGGTTCATCTCCCGAAGCTGCAAGCTGCGCGGAAAATTGGCTTCGAATGATTGAAATACTCGTGCAGCTTTTAGTTTGCACGCGGCTTCATTTTGCACCTCTCTCTGCACCATCAATTCACTTTCGCGATTTCTTATGCTTTTGAGGGGAAAGCGGAATAGTCGTGCAAATCCGTGATCCCTTATGTCCTTTGAAATAGAAGGCAAGAGCAAAGACATCATTCCCTTTTCCCCTGGATCGCGTACCGGAACTCGTATCCACACCGTTGCGGTTTGTCGCATAACTTCGCCGGATCTGATCGCTTCCTCGTGACGGGCAAGATTGGTGGCCTGAAGCACACCGGCGACTGGATCGGATGATGAGGTGTCTCTGGATGAGAGATGTGACCGAAGCACCTCACCCGTGTCGAGCGAATTTAGGAACCGAAACTGAATGATCGTGTTCTTCGGCTTCTCGAATTTCAGTATCGTTTTTAGCTCGTCGATCCGTTGCTCAGTCACGTAACCGTCGATGTAAAGACTGTTCGACGGTTCGAAAATATAGGCCTTTCCATAGCTGCCATCTCGATAACGGATAGTGTTCCCGTCTAGGCCCGCGATCTCGGTAGGAAATATCCGACCTGCTTCTGCATTCTCGATGAGTTGAGTTCCTGATCCTCGGTTAAATGGAGTACGGCTCGATAACGATCTCACTGCCGGGATGAAACGAAATCCGGCTACCAATCCAAGACCGACGGAAAGAAGTCCTCCGAAAAGAGAGATTGCGATTTGCGCGAATGTTAGGTTTGCTGTGTCCATGCTTATTTCCTGTTCGATGTCTTCCAACTTGTCGGTTCGAGTTCGCCTCGCAGCGGCGGTCGATACTCATTCCATCGGTCTATCTCGGCGTCAAACTTCTGAGAAAGCCAGTAGGAAGGCTTACTCAAACGCAGATAGTTAAAGATTCCAAGAAGAATCAGAAAAACTAGCAGTCCCAGTGGGAATCCCAGCGGAACGTAGCCCACCCAAAGCCCGAAAACAAAAGGAACGATGTAGGCGATCGCAGTGGGGATCAGGATAAACTTCCAGTCGGTAGAGTAGACCCCGAACCGCTTCAGGCCACGGAAAACGTTAGGTCGTGTTGCTCGTCTTCTCATATGGCTTCCTCCTAGAAGTTCGTATCAACCCCGACCGCACGTCCCTGTGCAAGCTGCCAGAACACCGCGACGATTGTTCCGAACGCAAACGACAGGAGCGAGCCGAAGGCCTGGTTGCCCCATTCCTTGCCGGTCATCTTGTTGTAGATCGCCCAAGCGACACCCACCGCGCCCAAGCAGAACAGTACTATCGCCATGAGTTTGAGCGATTCACGGATGATGTTGGACAGGTTGCTCGCGTCGCCGGTGAAGATAGGCCCCTGAGCAAACAGGACATTGGAAAGTGTCAGTACTGCACCCACAACCATGAACTGTGTGAAAACTTGTCTGAATGTTTTGACTAAATTCTTCATATTGTCCTCTGAAAAAAGTTATGTGCTGATCCAGGCCTCTTCGGGTAGTGTTTCGAGAACTTGCTTGTCAGCGGCATGGTCACACTGCAAGGCTCGTGCCGTTTCAAATTTGGCGTGGCATATTGATTGCGAAGTCTGCCCGACATGACCAAGCAACTTCTAATTTCATCGGCCGTGTTCGGAGTACTCATTGCCTTTCCCTTTGACCTCAAATCGCAATCGCGAATCATTTACACAAAAGGGGCGATCTCGCAAATGGACGTTCTGTCGCGCTCGCGGATTTTTGAACCGTCAATCATTGAGGCCGCACAAAGTGAGGGCATCGATCCGTTGATTCTGTGGACGATCGCTTCCAACGAAACGCGGTTTCGCCCCTGGCTGACACGCCCCAAGAATGCCAAGGGATTGATGCAGTTCATGCCCGCGACTGCTGCCCGGTTTGGGCTCACGAACCCGTACGAGCCGACCTCATCGCTATATGCGGCAGCGAAGTATGTGAAGTATTTGGGACGGCTATTTGATTGGAGACTTGAGTCTGTTTTAGCCGCCTATAACGCCGGCGAAGGCACCGTCTCTGCTTATCTTTATGGACGAAATCTAAAGTCGAACGGACGATTAATCAATGCCTCGCAACGGAGGACGGTTAACGGTGTCCCGCCATACAAGGAAACTCTGGGCTATGTTTCGCAAGGCGTGCAGGTGTATCGCTGGCTTAAGCAGCAAGGCAGATTCGGCACGCCTCTGACTCCATTCGCCGCCGAGAAATATCCCAGAAGTGAGAGGCAGATCAAGGCAACAGAGGTTCAGGAAAGCGAAGTAATTTTGGTTTTTTACGATCCGCGAACCGGTAGACGAAGCCTCATCTTTAGGGAAACTTCAAAAGAGCCGCAACAACTCAGTTTCGGCCCCGTTATTGTCGGACAAAACATTCCAACAAATTCAGCGCGGCGAGCTCGCTCGACTTTCGCCGGAAAAATTGGTTTATCGATTCACGAACGATAGTCGGCGAATTTTCGAGTCAACTGCGGACGACTTTCGCACCGTTCGGCAAATTTTTCTGCCGATGTTGAGTTAGAAGCCGGCTATTGACCCGAGAGCTGCTATTTCGCGTCTGGCACTGCGTTTGCCATTAGCCCTTTCGAGATCGAAATCTTATGAAAGCAAATGAAACAAAAATCGATACGCGTGATACAGAAAACATGGTTAACGGTTCACCAACTTACCTTACTCGCGACCCGGACGACATCGTTACGATTGCGTCGCTTTTGAAGATCCTCGCCGTGCTGCTTTTTGCCCTCGTTCTGAGCGGCTGCGTAAACATGTTTCTGATCTTTAGAAAGGCAGACCGGATAGTGGTCGATAAATCGAGCGGACGAGTTGTCGAACTAAACAACCGTGATTACGGTTCGACCGAAACCGTCAGCATCACGCCGGACGTTCCAACATCAACTGACAAGAAGTATCTGATCAAGGAATTTCTAACCGCTCTTTACGAAGTCGAACAAACGACGCGTGAGGCGCAAGTAAACAAACTGCTCCGAATGCTCGACCCTGATCTTTCGATGGCGATGGCCAATCGACTAAAGCAGAACGGCGTTCTCGCCGCCGAGAAGACCGAAAGCGTGAATTCGTCATGGGAACTACAGGACTTGTCCGTAGATGAAAGCGACCCATACATTCTGCGAGCGATCGGCACACGCAAGATAAGGCGAAAAGCCTCAGGCCAGGATGTCGAAGAGTCCGTTCAGCTCAAATGTAAATTTCTGTTGAAGGACAGCCCTTCGACCCCGATCCGAAATGACAATAACCTCAGAACCGGATTTACTATTCTCCGGTTTCGTGTCGAACCCGTAAACGGCAAGACCATTTCGCCATTAACGCTCATCGGCGATGCGGAGGAAACATCATCAGCAATTCAACCCGGCAGTGAAACAACTGGCGGTAAGTAGCAAGGAACATCATCTGAATCATGAAAACTTTAAGCATTTCAAATCTGGGAAAATACACTACGAGGATAATTGGAATATCTCTCGTCGTCCTGTCGGCATTTGGTGTCAATGTTTATCCGCAGAGCCGGAAGCCTGTTCACAAACCTAAGGTAAAGAATGTCGTTCGTCCGGTCTCGACCGAGATTAATCAGACCTCAAATGAGAAGGTCGTAAACATTTCAGCGGTCTCCAAAGAAACACAGTCCGTTGCCGTGGTTAATGCTCCGCTCACTGATTTCCTGTCGGGAGAAGCAAATGTAACGGTCAACCCGAAGCAGCCTACTGTTGTGCGTCTGGGACTGGCTCAAAACGCAGTTTCTATTGTCGAGTTTCCCGCATCGGACGGAATCTATTACATCCATGAGGGGAATCCCAAGCTTGCGTCAGTGTTTCAGTCTCCGACAAAAGAAACCGACCGATCGATAACCATTTATCCGGGAGAAGGATTCGTCCCTTCAAAAGACGGGGCGACCTCTGCCGCGATCAGCCTGCAGATGCGGTCCGGCCTGGTTTTGATTCTCGAGCTGGTACCGGTCAGCGACCTTAAAAAGAATGCTCACAGATGCGTTATCTCATATGACCGCGAAGCAGTAGTCTCGGCGCGGAAGGTTGCAGGACTCGCGTTTGACCTTGGCGGTGACACCAAGAATTCGCCTCCGATCAGCTCACGGGCACTATCGAAACTGGTCGGTTCAGCACGGCCCGCCGAAGAGAAGATATCTGATTCTCCAATGTCGGAGTTGAACTCTATCTCAAACGCTGTTTTCGCCGAAATACCCGAATCAAAGCGGGCGGGTTCGAAGCGAGCAATGACCGATGCTGAGATATCGAAGGCGGCAAACAAGCGGTTGGCTGACGTTCTTCGAGATCAAAAGAAGCACCTCTCCGCGTGGTCTTCACCTCTTCACGGTCTGGAACTATCACTGACCCGCGTCACCGATCTTGATTCCGAAAACCGTCTTGTTGTTATTGCGATTCGCAATTCTGCATCAACAAATCTAAGGCTCGTTCGAGGTTCCCCTGAACTTCAGATCCAGACGCTCGACAAGGACGGCAACAGCCTTCTTACCACCAAACTCGATCTCCGCTATTTGGAAACAACCGCGTTTGAGGGCCTTGTCCAACCAGGCTCTACTACGTTCTATGCTCTCGTCTACAAATCTCCGCTCCTTGGGGTTAATCAAAAGATTCGAGTCGCCGTTGCTCAAACTGAAGCTATCGACGCTCCGATCTCGGCAACTCTTAACGGATCGAAATAGATCGAAATAAAGGAGACACGCAATGCAAACTACGTTAACTACAAATTCCGATATTCCGACTGCCTTACCGGACATTGAGGCAGATGAGGAACGCGAGAAAATGTTGCTGGATGATCAGAATGAACTTTCGAAGAATGAAGTTGATGATGACGAATTGGATCTTGAAACCGGATCGGAACGGAAAACTTCCCGAACCGCAAAGGTACTAAAAACCGCTGCCGCGTTTACAGTATTCTTGTTACTGATGGGTACAGCGATCACCTGGTTCTTCGGTATGGGTTGGTTCGCTACGCCGAATCCCCAGCCCGTTAATCGAACGAGCCAAAAGGATTCATCTCCGGCTCCAATGACCGAGGATGAGAAACTCAAGGCCGCCCTCACCATGGTAGCGTCTAAAGAGCCAATACCAAGCAAGGACTCTGTGGTTGGGCAATCCGATGAACCGATATCAATCGACAAACCCGCTACGGTTGACGCCGAGTCAAACGATATCTCTTCGATGTCAGCATCGCGAACGAGAACCGAGCCTTCCTTCAATGGCACTGATATATCCTCCCGGGACGCTCTCAAACGAGTGGATCAGCCCACCAACCTGGAGACAAAGAAGAATTCTCCACAAGGTAAAGACACTCCCCTGTCAAAATCTGTATCGTCAACCGAACCCTTAGGACGCTCGCTGTTCTTTGGAGTCACAAAGGTCAGAGATGAGCAATTTCGCAATAATAGTGCAGTAACTACAGCGACAACTTCGGACACACCGAAGCCAAAAGTAAATGGCTCACTGCCGTTTGGCTCACTGCTTACGGTCCGCCTTATTGGAGCGATCTACACGCTTAGAAATTCCGGTGGGGTCGTACGTATGGAATTGACGCAACCGGTTGTAGGAAAAGGTTACTCCTATCCGGCAGGCACGACTCTAATTGGCAATCTACGGGGCGGCGAATCCGTAAGAGCGTTCGTCAACATTATCGGCCTGATCGATCCGGTTTCTGGTGAATTGGTGAAGTTCACCGGCGAACTATTGGGAACTGACGGTGCCTCAGGGATTCCCGGAAACAGGAAAAGAGTCACCGGAAAGTGGACCCGATTCTTTCGAGGCATAAAAGATACTGCCGGCTCGATATTGGGATCGGTCGGTTCGTTCCGTTCAGGGGGAACAGTAGTAATATCTGAGCCCCTGCGTAGAGGATCCGAAAAACTGTCTGAGGACACGAGTCAGTCACTGTTTGGAAACGAACCCGAGGACACGTTCCTAGAGGTCTTAGCCGGAACCACCGGATATGTACTTGTAACGCAACTACCCGAACCGAACACTTCAATTGCCAACGCAGAAACGGGAGCAAAAAAGGAATGATTCCGTTTGAAGCATCCCGTCCACAGATCAACCCTCGCGAACTTGTTTCAGAGGGAAAGCCCGGTGAGCTTTTCCAACTGATGGCTGGACACGGATACGTGCCCGACGAGCAAGTCTTCGAAGACTTCTGTGAAAGTCTTAAGTCTGGACGGGCATGGCTTATTTCCGGTACGCGCGGCAGCGGGAAGACTGCCTTTCCCGAAGCGTTAGCCGCCGCCTGCAATCTTTCGATGTGCGTTGTTGCCGGACGCGATGGGTTAAAACAGGAAGAGATCCTCTATGACTGGGATACTGAAGAGCAAGCCGTGTGGATGAGAGAACACCTCGCACTCGCAAAACAACTGCCACTTGAGGAACAATCCGGATTTCTCGACAATGCCCGACGCTCTAAGTGGCAGCGCCGATTTCTGATTCTTGGTGAAGTAGGAATGGCATACGACTTGGCGGCAAACGCGGCGTCGAGCACGCCAATGAAGCCACCTCCGGTGTTGATCCTTGATGAAAGCGATAAGTTTGGGGCCAGCATTGAAGATTCACTTCTTATGCCGCTCGAACGTGGACTGATCTACATTCCACGATACGAAGGCGGAACGATTGGCGTATCCGACTGGAGTTCGAGACCGATCGTGATCACGACCTCAAACGATCTGCGCCACAAACTCAGTTCGCCGTTCATTTCGAGACACGTTTACAGCCGGTTCGCGAGTCCTTCGCTGGAAAAGGAGCTTGAGATCTTAACGACTAGAAATAAACGCGCGACTTCAACCCACTTAGCACTTACAACCAAGCTAATAGACGCCGTTCGCGGGATCGCGGGAATGGAAGATCATCCGAGTGTCCGTGAGTCGATCGACATCGTTGGAGCTCTCGAACGCGACTTGGTTGAGTCTCTGAATTCGAAAGACTTAGTCCGATATTTTTGCTATTTCGTAAAGACCGGAGCATCCAGAGAACTGCTCACCCTTCAGCTCGATTATCTTTTGGCGATGACGCACGCCTTCCACCCGGACATCGATTCTTGGCTTGGCTCGCGCGATGCCAGTTGGAAGATCAGGTGGCCGCAGCTCGCCGACAATTCGCTATGAATAGAACAGAATCCACATTGGGGCTTTTTTCGAGGATCAAGCAGTCGGTGGTTCGCACTCAATACTCTGGCCTACTGGTAGTCGCTTGCGTGGTCGGCGTCTACGGATTTGTCAGAATATTGATGCCGCAGAGCGAAACGGCCCAGGTTCGATTTGTTGAGACTCGTGGGCCGGAATCTGAAAAAGAGTCTTCGCCGACCGGACCGCAGACCGCAGACCCGTTCTCCGGCGTTGAGTATGATAACGCAGTGAGACTCAGAGAAACGTCGGCCTTGGGAATGGCGATCTCGTTGTCGGTGTTGTCGCTGAATGCTCAAAACGGAAGACTCCCAGAGAATGTCGATCGGATAATTCGCCACGTTAATGCCGCCCGACTACTGCCGCCCGGGATTCAATCAAATTCAGCAACCATTGCTTCCGAGCGAAGCACGTTTCATATCATATATCGACGCGAACCTTTTTCATTTGAAGTACTGGCCGTACCAAAATCCGATCAAGGGTCACAATTACTTTTTAGATTTCCGCTCCCTCAAAGCGAACCCAACACCGTTCTATATTTTGAGGCGGGCCGCGATAAACCCTTTCCGGCAGCTCTTTCAACTGTTGAACAATTGAGTGCGTCAGGCTGGAGGATACGGCATTGGCGAGGTGATGTGTTATCCCTCACTTCCGCAACATATGACTCGCTGAAAGAACAGAGTGACTTTCTTCGTAGCGAACGGTAACCGATCAAGCTATGTTTTCACGTGAATGGATTGAGAAATTCGATGCTTCCTACGGTATTCCAAGGAAAGCAAATGAGCAGTACCTGCCATCGTATCAAGCGTTTTGGCAGTGGTCGGCTGACATTGGCATGTGTGTTTTCTTCTTTGCGTTGGGATTACTCGGTTCAATAGTCTGTTTGTTTGCGGGATATCTTTTAGACGTTTACGGGCTGATGACCTTGGTCTTTTGGGCGATGGCGCTGATCTGTGTTGCGGGCTCGCTTGTAGATTCCTATTCATTAATGTGGGCGTACCGCGTTCGACGAATGAGTACCGCTCATGGCTCAGCTCGGTGGGCAAAAGCATCCGATCTGATTCGCTGCGGTCTGATGAATCGGATCAGAGGATTGCCATTGCCTGCAAATGCGCTTCCTCTCGCAAAAGCGTTTTGGGGTCGCGATGTTTTTCTTCCCGCAAGTCAGTGGCTTCGCCACTTTGTTATGTTCGGCCCGACCGGTTCCGGTAAATCAAAGACTTTTTTCATGTCCATGATCCGGGCGATCCTCAACAAGTCATCTTGTCTGGTCTACGATCCTAAAGGCGAGCTTTTCACCCAGACGGCCGGCTCCGCCAAAACAATTTACCGTTTAGACCTTAACGATCCGACAAAAAGCGATCGGTGGAACTTCATTCCAAAATGTCGAAACGATCCTGCGTTTGCGTGTCAGATTGCCGGGATGATGCTCGGTATAGAAGGCCGGCGTCGGACGAATGCCGACCCTTTCTGGGGTGATGCCGAACAGATAGCTTTGACGGCGATTTTGCTTCACATCGCTGAAGTTTACCGTGAGAAGGCTATCCCAGCGTTCGCGGCCGACTTTCTGCTCTTCCTGAGCGGCGACGGCGATCAGGCTTTCAACGATGCGATGATGAATTCGCCAAGCCTCTACGCGAAACAAGCGTATTTGGCTTTTCGCCAGGCACCGGTTCAGACTCGCGGTTCCATTTTGATAGGTTTGTACAACAAGCTTCGACCTTTCACTCTTGCACCTGCTCGGATGGTGATGATGCCGCCGACCAAAGACGAAGCGGCACTTGGTTGCCGCTCGATAGACTTCGCAGACCTTCGCAAACCCGGTACAGCAATTTACCTTGTCGTCTCCGAAGGGGCCGCCAGCGTCTATAAAGAGTTTATCGCTACCTTCATCGGACAGGCCGTTATGGAAATGAGGCTAGATGGTGTAAATGAACCGGAGCATCCGTGCTTCGTTCTCATAGACGAGGCTTACCAGTTGAATGTATCGGAAGTCAAAAGAATATCGGGTATCGGTCGAGGTCGTGGTGTTGGACTTGGTCTCGGATATCAAGACTTACCTCAAATGTATGACCAATACGGTCGTGAGCAGGCGAATGCGATACTAGGTACCATAATGACCAAGATCTTTCTGCCGGGCCTTGACGATGTGACTGCCGAGTACGCCTCAAAGCAGCTGGGCGAAACGACGATCTTCTCAAAAACATTCCAGGACTTTCCGGGAAAGAAACAGGACAACACCAGATACGCGGAGCAAAAGCGTGCCCTCATGCTGCCGAATGAGATTCGACAAACAGCAGCTCATTCTGAAGTGTTGATTATCAGCGACACCGCCCCGCCGATCCGCGCTGCATACGCGCCTTTTGCGGTTCATAAGAACACTTATTCCGCCGCGACCAAAGGCACACCTCGCGAAATCCATCTTGGAGATATTGATCCTCAATTCTCGTTTACAGACTCGGGACATGCTAACCAGGCTGCCGAACATGACAAGGCAGCTCTCAAAGAAGTTATCTCATCTGAGGTCGATCGAATCTGTTCGAACGAACGTCTTTCAGAACTGGCTTTTCCATCTGCAATAGAGCCAGCACTTGACTCGCCGGAACATCAATTAGACGGTGAATCGGCGAAAAAGGATCCAGTTTATAACGCTCTCAACAACCTTCCTGTCGAAGTGGGATACTTTTCCGCCCAAGGCGATAGAGGTTCTTTGGTGATTGAACACGCATCGATCTAAAACGCATGTTAAATAGACTCAAGATCTCGCTCATCCTAGCCCCGCTGGCCCTCACAATGTTGATCGGCGTCTATGTCTACTCCCTTTGGTCGCAGGAACGCAAACGAAGCTCAGAAATCCCCGTTGACGCAACCGCATCGATGAACAGAGATCTGGTGAAGTTCCACCAAAAACGCGGTTCGTTCCCCGCAACGCTGAAGGATCTTGAAGGCGTCGTCTGGGAAAAGAAGGACCGAAATTACGTTTCGGAAGGACATTCAATGATTCACAGAAACTACTTCTATCTTTACTCAAGAATTGACCAGAATCGGTTCACTCTCTGGGCCGTCCCAATCGGCAAAGCGCGTGAGGAGGCATCAACCTTATTCTTAGTAGGAACGCCCATGAAAAAAAGAACATGGAAAGGAGCCGCTCTCACTGTAGAAGATGTCGGCAAACTACCCCGGTTGTTACCGATCGAACGGGATCTGGCTCTTAGAGGAATGGTTGAGCAGGTAGATCACAAAGCGGTGTACTCGAATTCGAAGTAAAGTATTTCTTTGCGAAAAGTACCGAAAAGTGGTACTTTGTGCAAAGGATTACTTTCATGAGATCACAAGGTTCGCAACTTAGAGTCGAAGAATGGGTAGATAAGGAAATTGCTTTCGGCCGGAGCGCGTTCTCTCTGGATCGAGTTGAGAGTGAGCTGCCGCAGTATTCTGAAACCGCGATCAAACGCTCTCTGAACCGATTATCACGAAAGGGCACCATAATTTCCGCCCACAAGGGCTATTACGTTATTGTCACGCCTCAATACTCTTCACGCGGGATTCTTCCGCCGGCACTATTTATTGACGGACTAATGCGTTTCTTGGATCGTTCTTATTACGTTGGCCTTCTAAACGCTGCTGCATTTTACGGAGCGGCACACCAGGTGCCTCAAGAGTTCTTTGTTTTTACGAGTTTTCCGCCCATGAGGCCGAACGTGAAGAAGGGAATAAAGATAAATTACATAACCAGAAAAGAGATCCCAGATGACCTTCTCGAAGACCGAAAGACCGAAACTGGAGTTGTTAAAATTTCCTCGCCGGAACTTACCGCTGCCGATTTGGTGCAGCACCATAAAAGAGTCGGCGGTTTGAACCGAGTAGTTGAAGTGCTCTCAGAGCTGACCGAAGCGATCCGCATCGAGAAACTAGACAGCGAGTTTGTTCAGTTCGTTCCGACTGCCGTAATTCAGCGGCTCGGTTACCTGCTTGAAACAGCAGTAGGTGCAGAGTCCATCGCCGACGGGCTGTATAAAGCCGCTGCGTTAAATGTCGAAAAGTTCTTTCCTGTGCCCTTAAGTACAACAAAAAGGAAACGTGGATTTCCGGTTGAAACGAGATGGAATGTAGTTGTAAATGAAACGATAGATACCGAATAGTGATTCCTACCGCATATATAACGCAATGGGCCAATTTCGTCCCATGGCAGACAAATGAACAGGTCGAGCAGGACCTTGTGATCACACGCGCTATTGTGGAAATCTTTTCGGATGATTTCCTACGCGAACGACTGGCGTTTCGCGGCGGCACCGCTCTTCATAAACTCTACTTGAATCCGCAACCTCGGTATTCCGAAGACATCGATCTCGTTCAGATCATCCCCGAACCAATTAAAGAAACGCTCGCCCGCCTACAACGCAGGCTAGAATTTCTCGGGCCGGCATCTGTTGCTCAGAAGAAAGACAATAATACTCTCCGTTTTCGATTCGAATCGGAAATACCTCCGGTCCAACCTTTGAAACTAAAAGTCGAAATAAACTGTCGCGAGCATTTTAACGTGATGGGCTTGCAGGAGTTTCCCTTTGCAACGGAATCTGACTGGTTTAGCGGAAGTACCGATATTGTCACGTATAAGATCGAAGAGCTTCTCGGAACGAAGCTTAGGGCTCTTTATCAGCGTCGCAAAGGGCGCGATCTCTACGATCTTTACAAGGCGTATCAAGAGCAACGGCCAGATTCTCAACAGATCATTGAAGTTTATCGAACGTATATCGCTTTTTCCGTAGACAATCCGCCAACAAGAAAGCAGTTTCTCCGGAACCTCGAAACCAAGATGCAGGACGACGAGTTCCTCGGGGATACAAGGGCGTTGTTGAGACCAACGGAACAGTATGATGCTAATGAGGCATTTAATTTCATAAAGGATGAACTTATTGAAAAGCTCTAGGCTTCTGGTTTGCCGATCAGGTAAATCGAGGCGTAGTTAAGCTACCGAATACGCTCGGACGTAGTTCGAAAATGGTCATCCCGACTTCGAACGTCTGCGGACATCGACTGCGTGGAGAATGGAAGACGATCTTTGGATAGCTCCTTGTCATTAAATTGATTAACAATGCCGCTGAGTTCAAAAGTCAGCAATTGTCGCGCTTCGTTATTCGTACTTATTGCTCCAACCGAACTCAAATGATCCGTTAAAACTACCCGGGTTCGTTCCACAACAAACTTCGGATCGGCATTTGCGAGTGACAATTCGAGTAGCTCGGTTTTCAGCGCTGCTTGAAGCTTGCCTGGTTGGAGATCGGGCGTGGATTGATTAGTTCCGTCGATGAAGGGACCTTTCGATTCCTGGGTGGTCAGTTTGGCCGTTGCTTCTAGCCTTTCCTTCTGCTCGGTAGCTACTTGATAAACGAAATCCCTCTCCGCAGGCGGCAGTTTGCTGTAAAATTCACTGTGGTCGAAGTTATTTTTGAAGCGGAGTTCTTCATTTGGGGTTTTGAGACTCTGCAGAAAATGCTTTGTTGCTGATAAGGAATCGTTCAAGTACTTTCTTTCCATTCGAGATTCCAGACTTTCGATCAATTGCTGAGCCTCCGGGCTGCGTGCGATCTCGCCTCTTTTCAAAGCTTCAGTTCTTGCTTTTGTTGTCTCGCGGTCCCCCGCATAGTTAAGTTTCGCGACGATCATTTCGGATGTGTAGTGCCGGGGCGACTGCTCGGTAAACAACATTTGCATCTCCTTCTGTGTCAGAGCAGGAAGGTTCCTAGTATCTCGATTCTGGGCATTCTGCAGCCTTTGAAGCCCGACAGAGGCATTCTCGATCCGTATCCTTGATGACGCTTCGATAACTTCTTCACGCGACTGACAGCGATCTAACATTTGGGCGTAGTCACGATAACGTTCGTTGAAGTGTCGAAGTCTCGTTTCAGGTTGATTTAGCTGGTACTCAAGATATGCGGATGCAAATCGAATGTCCTCGTAATTTAGCTCCTTTCCTTTCACATGGTTCTCGATCGGCTTTTCAGATTTTGCCTTAAAAAGTTTGAGAATTATGGAGGGCGAAATGCCATTTTCCAGGGCATCGTCCAGTGCCGGAAATTTGACCTCAGCCCAGTGCTTCATCTCTTCCACGGAAATTTCAGATGCGAGTAACGTTAGGTGTGTACTTTGAAGCTCGACGCGCTCAAACCCGAGAGTACTATTAACGTGTTCAGAATCTCGTTCCGTTGCAAGATGCTCGAGGGTTTCACTAGGTTCTTCGACCGATCCTCGAAGTTGATGTTCCTTATCGTGGAGATCAGGCTCGAGAAGCGGCTCATACCGGATCGAACGGTCAGTTGGTTCGAGCTTGTCCATCTCACCCGCAACAACTGCGATTTCTGCCAGAGTCCGATCGAATCGCTCTGTCATCGATTCTGCTTTCGACTGATCGCGATCCCGATCCAAAAACTCTCGTTTCCCGTCCAGCGCGTCATAGATCCAACGAAAGACCTTCGTCTCGGTCTCTCGATCTGCATTGCTGCCGGCGATGGCTTTTCCATAGTCAAGGATCTGTGGTGCGACGTCGCGTGCTTTGTCTGACCCGACCAGTGGTTCAAGGCGCACAACTGCGTAGCTAAGAGTTGCGAGTTGGAGCGGTGATTTTAGATCGTGCGACTCCTTCGGAATTATCAGAACGCCATTCTGAACGGTTCCTCCACGCTCGTATGTGTCACGGAGAAACTGTGATCTGCTGTTCAAGTACGAAGCGTGCTCGCTCCTGTTGCGGCCATCTGTGTCGTCAAGTTTTGAAAGCTCAAGGTCTGCTCGGCTAACCGAAAGGATCTCGTTGATTGCCCTTTCGGTACGTGGATTCGACGGATGAAAGTTTGAATCTTGGGTAAGCGTATGACGTGAGGCTCGATTCAGCTCCTTGACCTCAATTGCCTTCGCGACTTTCTCGATAGCGAGTTTAACGACATCCGCGTGACACGTCTGCCCTGCGCGACAGAAACAGGTGATCGAAATCGGCTGTCCGTTCCGGAAGGCATCGCCGAGCAAAACCATGCCATCCCTCAGTCCGCCATCATTTTGTTTGTAGCTGTTTCGCAGCCGTTCGGAGTAAGCGAAAAGTGCGGCTTCGCGACCGCTACCGCGTGGTGCAATTTCGTTCCGATTGGGTGAAAGAAGCCCCAATTCTGGAGTGCTAATATTCCCGAGATCGAGACTCCTGTTTGGAAGCGTAGACTCCGCTTCATTCAAGCGAGCAATTACCTTATTGCTCAGATCATATTTCATAACTCGCCCCTCCCCGTTTCGGCTCGTTGGCTAACCGCCCCCCGAAGAAATGGCAAATCATGTGCCTAGAAGTCAGCCTACCAACTATGGCTTGGCCTTCTATACATTTAGATATCAACTCCGTTCGATTCCGGTCCTAATACCTCGACCAATCGTCACATCTTCCCTCTCGGGCCATCCTCCTTTTTCAGGTGCAGTCGAATCTCGTGCTTCGCCAGAACCTGCTTTTGTTTTGAGCTTAACGACCGATACTAGAAGCTCTCTGAAGTTCGTCCCATCAATTCCGGCTGAGTGTTTGAGTATTGAGTTCAGTCGCTTTGCTTCCCGGCTGCTCGATGTCACTGTGATGCGTTTCTCGATCTCGGTGATCTCGCTTGTTGTGAAGATGGGCTGGTAAGTGAGATCCGCAGCACTACCCCACAGGGACAGTTGCTTAAACTCCGAAGCCTCTTTGGCCGCAATCACCGACAGTTCTTTGGCGGCCGCCACGTCCGCTTTGAGACATCTCTCGCGATCCTTTGCTCGGCCTTCGATCTCGCGTCTCAAGGTTCTGTGATCTTTGCCCTCTAACAGTAGATTCAGTGCTTGGTCAAGAATCGAGTTCTTTCGTGGTAGATCGACATCGTTGAGACTCAGATAGCTCATCGAACCGTTCGATTTGTCGTCGATCGCAAATCTGTGAAAACGCTTCGAGCTTCGGTAGAAAGCTAGGTCTTCTTTTGTCTTATTCAGTCCGATATTGCAAAGAATTTCTCTGGCCAGTACGCGGCCCACGATCGCGTGAGAAAGATTCCCGGCTTCGTCGGGGCCGATCTTTCCTTTGGCTCCGTGTTGGCTGGGCACCGCCCCTTGAATCGATGTCCTTTGGAGATTCCAATTGGATGCGTATTCTTTGGGAAATTTGAGCCTTCTTGAGAGTGTGTCAAGTTCGATGATCTGATCGGCAGAAAACACTGGCTTCACCGTATCGAAGGTGCTGCTTCGATCAAGGACTTCACTCAAAACCCCAACAATCTTTTGCTCCTGCTGCATCGATTTGCGTATTTGCAAGGATTGTTCACTCAGAGAACTATTGACCGAATCAAATAGAAAAACTTCCCTTGACTTGGAATTTCGGCTTGAGGGCTTGTTGGTCAGATATTCGATTGCCGAGCGAATGCTATGGAGAACAGAGCGACCGTTGTTCTTGACATCATTTTGACGAGCTATCATCGCCAAAGAGACTCGATCCTTTCCAACCTCCACCTTTCGGTAATACGCGTTGTCTTTGAAGTCCGAGAGCTGCCGCTGATGTAGCTGCATCCTCATTTCAGAAACCGCTTTTTGTCCAGCGAGAAGTCCAAGATCAGAAACAGTTCTAGGTGTGATTTCTTTCTTGTTTTCAAGGTCGGTTCTCACCTGCTCAAGATAGCGAAATTCTCGCACTTTCGTGTTTGCTAGACACTCGCTTTGAATTTCATCGAGTTCTTGCTTATTGAAGGCCGGCGCCGGTACTTTTACTCCCCTTTTTCTGTAGTCGGTTCGGATCTGATTTGCTTCACCACGAATAGATGCAGTTTCCTCTTTGAGTTTGAAGAATTCCGATTCTTCCCGGGCGAGTATGCTGTTGGTTATCGCTATGATCTGGCGTGATTGCGGTGTTTTGCTCCAGTCATCGGAGTTGGTTGCTGATTGCCTCAGCTCCAAGAGCGAGACTCTTTGCGTTATTGCTTTCTCTGGATCCCTGATCGGAAACTTGAGGCTCTCACGATTTTCTATTAGAAAGGCAATTTTCTCTTCCTTAAATTTGAGTTGATATTCGGCAAGAATACCCCGGCGTAGAATCTCTCGTTCGTGAATATTTCCGTCGCCCTTTTGAAACTTAATGGCATCATGTCTTTGTGGAGCATTTCGATTGTGCTGCTTGTCATCGTCATGTTCCCGTGAAGGTGTCCGTTTCGCAACAAACTCTTGAAGTTTTATCTTCGCGGATTCGATCAGAATGCCGTCGATAATCCGCTTTTCTCCATAGACAATCTCAAAATGCGGAAGCGCCTCCCGCGGAATTTTGTTCAGCGATCTACCCTGAAGATCTTTGNNCAAGCCGCTCGCTTTGCAGACTCTTTTCTAGCTGTCCGATGGCAAATCTTGTGACTGTTTTTACCTGCCGCTGGCGTTCCTCATCACTCGAACCAAGTTGTTGAAAATCCTCCCGCCGAAATGAAAGAACAAGATGGTGAAGCTCGTTGTTTGCGGGACGGCCTTTGCCGCAATCGGATTTAAGAAAATTGTTTGCGCTTCTTACGGTAAGGTGTTCGGTAAATTCGTTAAAAAGTTCACGACCTTTTTCGGGCTCTGCATACCGGTCGATCTTACTGTGCGATAAATAATGAATGAGACCGCGAGAACTGCCTCTTTTTGATTGAACGCTGGCAATAACTCTCATGATTCGCTCGCTATTTGATTCGCGGGTTTAGGCAAGGATTCGATTCGCTGTTTTAGTATTCGTACCTTGGTTGCAAGGTAGCTGTTGTGAAGGGATTCGTTTCCTGCGACATGCTCGTGGAACAGGAGACATTTCTTAAGATCGGACACGGCGTGTTCGATCAGCTCAGCCATTGCGGTAGAGGCGATAACAACACTCTGTTTGCGGTCGCTGGTCTCCGGCGACGTATATTCGATAAGCTTTGTGAAAACGAGATTTAGCGAGGAAATCGACATGCTCGACATCGAGTAGATTTCGGTAGTCAGCGAGCTTGCTTGACGTAGCAGTTCTACGGCATTTTCGAGCTCCGATTCCATTCGATCAATGCTTTCTCGAATCTCACCGATGTTGCCGCTTACTGAAAGATCAACCGTCTCGTTCTGGCGACCGGTTCGTACAAGCCAGTCGAGCTTTTCCTGGCAGCGACCCGAAGCAAAATGCTGGTGTCTATCGGTCAAGGCGAAATGGATCATTCGACGGACAATCGCCGACTTGTTCTCACCGGTTTCGGCCGCGATCTCTTCAAGCTTTTTGTGATCCTCTTCGTAGGGCCTGACGCTGATCGGCCGTCCCTGTTTTGCCTCGATGTCCAACTCGATATTTTTTACTATTTTTTCTCTGTCTCGCTTTCTCATCTCTCGATTTTTATGGCGGCGTTTTGTCACCAATTCGTCGGTTTGTAATTTCTCCGACCATTTGGACATGAGCAAAATACGTGCCTTTTGCGAAAAATATGGCGAGAACTGCGGTTTGTAATTTTGATGACACCGCCTAACTTAGTGAAAGTATGAGGCTTATGTGAATTACAAGAGTCGGTTCTTGGTCTATCCTGTCATACACCCGCCGCTGTAATTTTTGTTTTTTTACGAGCCCCCTTGATCCGCTTCTTTTTCTACGCCAAAAGCGGTTCGTTTATTCGCCGCCCGTTGCCACAAATACCGCAGTTCTCTGCTACGGCACGCCGATTGATTTACCAACCAAGCCAGTAAATTCGCCAACGTAAGGAGACCAAATACTAATGAACGATCAGAGCAATATCACCCCCTCTACAAAGCAGAATTTCGAGCGTCCGCTGCTGCAGATCAACCGCTTGAACTTCGTAAAATTGAACACACGTGTACTTGAAGCGACCCACAGCAAACTGAAACAATATCTTCAGTTCGCGTCCGTCAGCATGAATACCGATATCACCAATGACGATGTTGTCGAGTACGCGCTAAACCACCTTTTTGAACGCGATCCGGCATTCAAGAGCTGGCTTAAAACTAAAGGTTAAAAGAATATGAGCTAGGCGGAAAATGCAGAAGGTAGTGTTCCAATCCCATCGAATTTTGCAGCGGGAGCGAACGACCGATGAGATGACTCGTATTGGGCTAGAATCATTTCAAGCTTCATCTCAAATTCGCGGATATCCAACCGGTCTGAGCCGTGATACAGAAGCCCGCCCAATTGCGCCATATCAGCTTCTGAAATGTCACGGCTTATTCTTACCGCAGCACGGGCTAGACGGTCGGCAACTTCCTGAAACTGCACTCCCGAATGTCCTTTTACCCACCGCCAGGAGACATGATGCCCGTAGCAGGCTGTGACCAGACGCGACCAAAGCGGGCGGTCTGCACGCATGTGATTTCGGCCCATCATAGTATCAATCACATACTTTGAGTCTGACACGATCTCTATACGACAACATCTTCGAAGCTGCTCCAACGCATACGTGCATGCAAGGATCTCCGCCTGCTGATTGGTGATCTGTCCCAAATATTTTGAAACCAGTTTTACCTCCAATCGGTTGTGATCCAGCATAACCACACCGCAGCCCGCCGACGAGTCGATTGCGCCATTTCTAATGCATGATGCATCCGCATAGATCGTCACAAGAGGCGCATATTCCGCCGCAGTCTCTATCCCGCTTTTATTCTCAACTAACTTGGTAACGCTCATTGTCCACCTCTCGTTTTTCTCTATAGGAAACTGGGGCACGGCACCGACGCTATGCCCCAACTGGCAGAAACAACCTACCTCAGAACTGATCAATGAACGGCTCATTGACCGGTGCCTCTGGAACAGCCGTGCCCGTGAATTCGGGAACGTCCGGCTCGGGGCTGTCAGCAGTAGGTTCCTGGTCCGTTTGGCCGCCCGAACGGTTCGATCCGACAAACTCGAATGAGAAGAGCGAGATCTCGGCACCTGATCTGGGCTCGCCGCTATCTGTGCTCCACGGGCTGAACGAGAGCCTGCCGTGGACAAGCAGATGCGTTCCCTTTTTTACATGCTCGGCGAGCGTCTCCGCAGTCTTGCCAAAGGCGACCACGTTGAACCAATGTGTGACCTGCACACGCCCTTCCGGGCTGTTCTTGAACGAGTTTGAAGCGATCGGAAAGCTCGCGACGGGTGTGCCCTTTTCCGAATATTTCAGGCTCGCATCGCGGCCCGCATTTCCAAGTATCGAGATATTTGCTGACATGGTTTTTTATTGCTCCTTTTGTGGTTTATTTGTTCTCCGAACGGAACGGCGTTTCGCCATCTGCGAGAGTTTTTCAAGGCGTTCTGCCTAAAATACTGGCCGCCGCTCCTTTCGTTAAATATTGCTCTTCAATTTTCAGGCCGCATGCACGACCTTAACCTGTGTTCGCTGTACAGCAGGCTGCGTGAAGAGGCTCGCCTGGATCGTGCGATTCGAGCGAACGGTCTCGTTTAGTTCTGCATCTCGTGCCCTCACCGCGTCCCACAATTTCTGTTTCTCCTGCCGCTTAAATGCCCTCGCGGCCGGGTCGTTATAGAGACCGAATTTTAGAAAACGTAGCTGTCCAAGAGTCGCCGTTTCGATCTTTCGGAGCCATCGTTTCGCGTCGATTGAAAGTTGATTCTTCAACCTAACTTCCTGAGATTTTGCGACGGTGTTGAGCGCCGTGAACTCCTTAAGGGAAAGCTTCTTTTGATCCTTAAAATCCGCGTATGCTTTCTTCTTCAGATCTGCTACTTCGGCCGTATCGGTCGTGCCTCGGATCGCAAGATAAGTCTCTTGATAGGCATCGTGGCGAAGGCTTCGCAGATGAAAATCGGCGTATTGACGCTGCCACAAAAGACGCAGGACAGAAGCCGCGTACTGCATCTCTTCAAAGTCAGGATTGATCTCCTGATCGACAAGAATCTCGATACTGCTGCCTTTACCGAATGAATATATACGGCGTGCTGAACGAATCGCTTTGCCCTCATAGATTCGATCGAGTGAAAGTGCCATCCATTCCTCGAACTCATGATCCGAGAACGGATGTCTCGAAGGCATCGCCCATCCAGCACAGTTGATTGTCCGGCGTCCTTCCTGAACGGCATTGCCGCCTAAAGTGTGGCCGACAAATAGCTTCGGCAGTTGTGAGGAAAGCTCTCTGGATTCATGCGGAAGACAATTCGCATCGATCTCACAATCGAGGTCAAAGACAACCACCGAACGCTGGCTTGAACTCATTGTTATGCCGATAAGACCATTCTCATCAAACTGCTCAAGTTGATCGAAAGTCGTGAAGTCTCTGTCGAGTTCTTCGACTGATTTATCGCCGTCTTCCAGATAGAATTCCGCAAAATCATCGAACATCATACGGCTTACTTTTTGCCGACCGACTCGCTTCATAACAGCACTTATCTCATCGTCGAAGTTTGGGCATTTTGGCGGCAGCGGCCTGCGATTCTTAGCAACTTCCTGAACCCTGCGTTGGTCAGCAACACAAAGTTTTTGTTCTCTTGTTCGAGATTCCTCGAAGCTGATCTCTCGATCTGCCGAAGTCGCCGTAACAGCTTCTAACTGCATGCCGAGCAGTCCCATTTCGTGGAGAACCTCGCCAACACCTCGTCGCCTAATCTCACCGTAGTAGTAGGCTGCGATCTGTTCGAATTCATACTGCCCGGCGTCCGGGCTCGCGATTGCTTTTACGCATCTGACGAACTCTTTGGCATCGGTCTCGTCGGACAAAACCTTCATTGCATATTCGAGCGACATTATCCGCACGCGGTCCAACGCTTCCGGTTCAATTTCGTCGGCGATTCGAACGACAACATCGCCCAAGATCGAGTACTCTTCAAGCTCTCTTCGTCGCAACGGATGCGATGAAAGATGCGCACACCAGTCCTGCATCGGCGAACCGGTATTGACCGGCATGAACGCCAGCATCGGGTTGTTCGGAGCGTGCTTTCTGAGCTGTTCAATATTGATTCTTTCTGCCATAACTTCCTCTCTTGATCGGCCTGATGCCGAATCGAAAACGCGTAAATTTAAGGGCCGCATTTTCAAAACCCTGAATTAAAAGCACTTTCATTCAGGCTTGAAAATCCCTCTCAAGGTGCAGGAGAAGTGTGTTAGGAGAAACGAGATCGGTCGACTATAAGGAAAGTTCTGCTAGTCGCTTTTCAAGATAAGCGAAGGTAAGCGGTGCTCGGTTTTGGAGTTGAGCCCGGCCGGTTCCAAGGCCATTTGCGGGAATGACGATAGTCTGTTCAGGAGTGGTACTTATACATGACAAACGATCAAAGGCATCATCGATCGCCGCCTTATTCTGTTCGAATTCTACGTCTGTAAAGAAGGCTTCTTTGCGATTGCTGGGGAGTTTCTTGGTCGGTATCCCAACTACATTCGGTTCGCCTCTCATCGCAGCCGCTTGTCCGCCAAGACCACGCCGGATAAGGTTGTCGCCAAACAGAAAGATGTGATCGCGATGCTCTCTTACGAACGCTCGGGTGATCCACATCATTCTTACGATTCGATATCGCATGGCAGGTTCCCATCTGCAAAAGAACTGCCGCCTGAAGAAAGTTCTCTCCAAGCGGCAGATAGACCTGAGTCGAATTGGATTAGTAAGCTGCGGCCTGCTGAAGTTCAACCGGTGCGGTTTGTGCCGTCTGCATTGCGGCTCCGTCTCCTTCCTCATCGCGGCGGCCCGACAGGAACTGGAACTCCTGCAGGACGATCTCCGCACCAGCTTGCGGCGAATCGCTCTGATCTACCCACGGGTTAAAGGTCAAACGGCCCTGGACATACAAACGGCTGCCCTTGCGAACGTATCGTGCAAGCGTCTCTGCCTGCTTACCGAATGCGGTCACGCGGAACCAGTCGGTCTTCTCAACGCGTCCCTCCGCGCTGTTTCGGAACGAGTTCGAGGCCATTGAAAAGCTCGCCACGAGGGTGCCGTTATCCGTGATCTTAGTTTCCGGTGTCTTGCCGAGATTGCCGATGATCGAAATATTTGCTGACATTTTCTTAATTCTCCTGTGTGATTAAATTTCCGAGGTTCACGATTAGTGAAGCCTTAAAACCTTCTCTGAAGGCACATCTTATCTGCAGCTGGTTATTTGTTTTGTTAATCGTGATGGGTGGAAACGAAAGGACCTTTGTGAATCGCGGTAGCGTCCTATCGGCCGGAAGGCAGTAGCTGTCGACCGGATTATCGGTCTTGTAGGGATAATTCGTTCTCGAGATGAAATCCAAGGGCGAGATTTCAATGATGCCCCCCTCCCAAGACAAATTAAATATAGTACTTGAAGGCAAGCGGGGGTGCCTTAATGTCCGCACTTGCAGTTAAGATTTCCCCAATCTTGTCGGCAAAACGCAGAGTTACAGGCATGCCATCTGCGAACTGACAGGAGTTATAGTTCAGCTTTGTCAACGCCATGATATCCGAGAGAACTTGCTTGATATCGGCTGATCCCTTATTTATCTCAACGAAGAGAGGGTTAGGAACTTCCATTGACATTGCGGTTTGCGTTTTGGGGGCGTATCCGACAGTCCAAAGAAATGCGCTTTTGTCGTCGATAAGGTAAGCGAGACCTCTCATTACCGGATAATCCCCAGTTTGTCTGTATAACTTCAATGGTTTGGACCGCGACATCGATACGCCAACTAGATTGACGCCAGAAGGAGCAGCCTGTTGGAACGCTTCCCATTCCTCCCTATTGAAGCGCGTTTTAGCGTGTATGAATACCTCTTCCGGATTTTGTCCATTATTTTGCTCGCGATAAGATTCGATGGCCTGGATTAACAGAGACTTAGCCTCCTTCGGATCTAAATGAAACTCTTCTCTTTCAGGATTCCACCACTCACCTATCTCACCTTTAAAGACCGTCCCGTCGCCATTATCCAAGAACATTTGAGCAGCACAACAAGCATTTTTCGGGTTCTTGCTTTTCTCTAGTTGCTTGTAGACAAGTCCCAAATAACATACTCCGCTCCGTATATCTGATAGCTTCCATGGCTTCCCTCCCGCCTTATAAAAGACGCCCGTCGAAAACGTCCATGCTAAATGCCCTTCGATTTTTGAGAAGTCACGAATCGGGACACCCCGACCGTTCGTAAACTCTCGCCAAGCAAGTGTACTTTCGCGAACGATCTGCGTTGGAATTGTGTGGCTGAGGAGCCTAGCCTTTAATTGGTCATGGAACTGGGCATCAAAAGTGTAAGCGAGAGCTTCCTCTTCTTTTGCTCGATTATCCTCGTCCAGCTGGGAAAAGAGACTTGGTGCAAATCGAAAACTCTTTGCCTGAGCCTTTGAGATAGTTCGCTTTGTCTGAACAAGATATTTCGGCAACGTTTGATTCGGACGACAAAACTTGTAAATCTCGTCTGGAACGACTACGAACCAAACATCGACAGTCTCATCGGTATTCTTATTCGCTGTAACAATTTTTTCTAAGAACAAGGAGACAAGGTCATAGGTTCGTTTATGAGTATTCTCGTTATAGAGAAAATGATCGATCTCTTCTTTCCGAACTTCTTGATAATACATATTATTGGATTCCCATTTGCAATTAAATACGGCTTCAAACCCAGGAAACATTGGCCGGGTTACGTTGTTCGCATTATATGTTGGCTTTTGCAATCCATCGACAAAGTCTCTGAAAATTTGCAGGCCTCGCTGAGTCGCGACAACACCGCTACGAATACCATATATTTTGTTTACTGGGCCGTACATCGCCAATCCATCCCTCACGTCCGTACATTTCTGGTCGTAAGCAAATAAAAGGTTCGGTTCGGGAATATAAATAAGTGGTTTCATTCGGGTTCTGGAATATCATCTAGGGCATTGTCAATCTCCTCAACGGTTCCTATGTTTGAAATCTCGACTTCCTCGGACAACGTGTTCTTTATGGGTTTCTTATAAGTTGCAGGTGCGACGAAAGTTACAGGCTCGGTTCCGACAACGATTTGTTCTTCGCTCCCTACGTTAAACTTCAATTCGCTCGAATTTGTTCCGAGATAGCCAATAAGAGCCATAAGAAGTCGGCGCCATTTTCCATTCCACCAGTTCTTACCAAGTCGTCGTCTTGCGGAGTGTTGCGTGGCATCAGACTCTATGAGGTCTATTCCATTAGTTGTGAAGAAAATGTGAGATGAGAAGACGAAAACGGGAAATGGATAAAGCTTCGCTGAGGGCGAAACACCGTAATGCCATGTATTCTCGTGATCTTTTCCAAGTAACTGTACTTTATTGAACTTATCCCGTTCTAAAGTGTCCTTTTCAATCCAGTATGCTAGGCGATTTGACATCTCGTAATCGCGGAAACCTGCTTCAACCATAAATCGAGCAGAAGCTTGGTTAAGTAAATCGACGACAAGTCTCTTACATTCACTGGGACGAATAAAATTCGTCTCTTTAATGGTACCCGTAAGAATATCAGTCATGGGAATTCTGACGCTCCAACTGCTAAGGTAAGTACTCGTTTCCGGAAATTCATCAATAAAATCATATTCCCACGCGAACGTAGCAAGATATTTACCGTATCTGGCAGTTGGATATTTAATCCCCGGCGAATTACGATTTTCAATTACGCGGCGTGGAAACTCATGAAAGCGTAACTCCTCAGGAAATGAAATGATCGGGAACCAATTGGATTGGTAAACTTCTTCTTCGGCAATAGCTCCCTTGTCGTGTAAAAATATTTGCTGGTATAGCAAGGAAGTTAGTTCGGGATTTGGACTACTGCACGGAACCTCTTGCTTTTCCAGAGCTTCTAGCAGGTCCCTTAATCCAGCGGCCCAAGAAGTCCTAAAATTTACAGCATTTAGTCTAACGGCCTCGATATTAATATCGTCGAACGAAAGATTTTGATCAATCATCAGCGGGATGATAAACGCATCGTCATCCAACACCTTCTTAACCTTCTCGGCTACCGCAAGTTCTTTCAGGACTCCTTCCCTTCGATTCGAGAAGACGGATAAAACGGGCAAGACTTTTATGCTATTCTCACGTATTTCCCTTTCAATGGCTGCCCAATGATCAACCCCCTTGTCTAAGAATTTAAGATCGCACCAAACCTCATAGCCTAATGCGATAAGTTTCAACGTGATCCATTTGGTGAATTCATTGTCGATTACCGTATCGCCATGGCTAATGAATAGGGTTTTTCTCATCTTTTAGGTTTTGATTATAGCCAAATTGCGACCAGGAAGCAGGTCGAACAAATCGGACAGATCAAAATCAAATTGGAGAGCATCATCGCAGTGCACCGACCATCGAGACAGGTTTACAAATGCATGGTTCAAAATAGTCATTTTGGTGCAAAAATAAACCAATGCTGGATGATTAATGCTCCAATACAATTAGCAATACGTTTCAACGTCCTCATCAATCCGGAATGACCGATTCCTAGTTGCGGAGCCGCCCTTGTTCGATTGCTATTGATCGCGAGGGCATTTCTGAGAAAATCTTGTTGTATTCCCTCAAAATACAATCCCATCCGATCGCCGGGCATAAAATCAGGGACGGAGTGTTAGGAGTTTCCGCGGCACACGTCTTGCATCTGCCTATTCACCGAGCATACACAGATCGAGAGATTCGAGACGTGCTAGATAATTTTTGTTTACATTTGCGCGTCGTAAGTTGTATAACAGTCAATACTTAAGCAGAACAGGAGTTCAATGGCTGGTTAGAAAGAAGGTAACTTTTCTAACCTCTGAAAAAGTGTCTCTACGAATAATGCTTAGTTATCGATAAGAACGCTGGATAACGCCATTGGTTAAACGTATGAAGTTGTCGTAACGAGTGCGGTAGAGCGAAATAGAATTGTGGATAACCCGATCCTTTCCAAGTTGCAAACCTCACCAGGCGATCCGCCGAGTGGGTCAGATAGCGCGCTTGATCGGGAGGGCTTTTTTGCAGAATCGTTAAAGCTGATTCGCAAAGTAATCGCTGGTCGTCGATCCGTTATGGCCGATGACGTGCCGGATATTTCGCAAGAGGCTGCGTTAAGGCTTTGGAGGTGGCGCTCGAAGTTTGAAGATAAAAGCTCGCAAATGGCAGAAGGCGATTGGAAGTCTTTTGTCGCTCGTACTGCTCACAACGAAGTAAATCGCAACCTCTCAAATCGGAACAAAAAGATCGAGACCTCTCTCGATGAAACCGAGGCGCTCGGTGACGAGGTAAATGCTTCGTCCGCAGAGACTTTTGTTTTGGTCAAAACGGTTTGGCAAGGTATTTGCAGGCTGAGTCTTTACCAACGGCAATCGCTTATTTTCAGTTCAGTGGATCTCGTACTTTATCTTTTCCAGTTTGGAATCGAAGAGGATGACCTGTTAGCAGAGCTAGAACTGACGAAGGAGTCTTGGGAAAGGATTTCAACACGTATGCCTCTAACCGATATCGAAATAGCTGAGATAGCAAACCCGAATTCGGCCAATGGCCAAAGAGTGGCAACCGCAGGCGCGGTTAAGAAGGCGAGATTTGACGCTCGCAAGAGACTTAAGGAGTTGATGAAATAAATGAATCAAGATCACTTATCAGCTGCTGAGGTCGCCATGTTTCGGGAAGACAGTTTTTCTTACCGATCGATCGAGATCGGCCGCCATCTCCTCGCCTGCAAAGAATGTCGAGCAAAATTACCATCGGTAACGCCGCAAGAGTTCCGGGAATGTGTTCTCGGTGCCAACGGGGAGGGCCTGGATGAATCTGAATACAAGTACCGATTTTTCGATTTTCCAATATTGTCCTTTGCGAGGGTAACGGCATTTGCAGGATTCGCAATTCTGCTTCTGGCGGGAATCTATTTTGTTGGTGTTCAAAAGTTTACTACGTCGAATACTGTTGCAAAAAGCGAGAATAACGCAGTCACGAATGAGCTGAATCCAGTTCCGGACAGCGTTGCCAATCAGGCAAATCACGAGAAGGAACAGTTACCGATAAAGAGTTTGGACGTGCCCAGTAGAGATTCGAGACCAAAGCTTCCCTTGACAAAAACCGACCAAAGGAAAAAGGCAGGCGTTACTGCAAGTGGGCCGAAGTTGCAGAACGCCGAAACTCGCGGAAGCGAAAACCCTTGCTCGCGCGGGGCCACGATCAGTCTTGAATCCAAAGCCGATGGGAAAGAGGTCTTTCTTAAATGGAATTCTGTCAAAGGGGCAGAGTCCTACGACATTTATATTTCTGACCTCGATGAGAACATGATCGATCATTTCGAGTCTAAATCTCAAACACATTACCGTTCTGCGGTGAGGCTTGATCCGGCAAAGTCCTATCGCTGGAAGCTGATCATTACGCTAAAGAACGGCAAAAAGATCGTTGGCCCGCCCCAAATTCTTACTTCGGGAACGTCCACGGAAGACAACATAGAATCCGGAGCCATGGAAAGACAACGAGGGTCGTTTGAACTGAGGTGTGTGGTATCAAAATGAACAGAATAAATCACTACCAAATAAAGTTTCGGTCGCTGGCGGTTGTCCTCTTTTGCTTGCTCGTCTCAGTCCACGGGCAGCAGTCTGACGATCTTCCAGTGCCAGCTAGCTTCCGATTAGAGGGTGTTCCGCGCATCAAGAATCAAGATGTCAAGCACCTTTTCTTTGAACCATCTGCGATAAAGAGCAATTTGATCTGGGACGTCGATCGAACCGCTCGCAAATTACTTGTCACCGATGAAAAGAACGCCATCTACTCTGTGGATTCTCCCTTGGCCACGCCAAAGTTGGCGCTGGACGGAAGGGTGCCAAGCACTCTTCGGGTAAATCCAACTTCGTCGGTCGTTGCCTTCAACAATGACAAGGAAGATCCCGACAATTACGCCCTTTTCCTTTGGGACGGAAAATCGGAGGCTCGAAAGCTAACGCGTTTTGACGGTAAAGACGATTCAATCGATTCGTTTGTCTGGCATCGGAATGGAAAGAGTATCTATTACACCCTGAACGACTACGAGGCAAAAACGACAAAGATCTGCCAAAGCGATCTCACAGCGAGCAAGTGCTTCGCGGTGGAGCTCAAGGGACTATGGAATGTAATTGACAACGACCAAGGCAACATTCTGCTTAAGTACTGGAAATCTTCGAGCAACCAGCACATCTACCTATACTCGATAGGAAGCGGGAAACTCACACCTCTCTCCGAATCAGGAAATGCAACAAAGGCATTTTTCTTGGACGGAAGGCCACTCGCGTTAAGCGAAGACTCGCCAGAATGTGGTGGAGGTCGGTGCTTAATTTCGGTTAATCCGCGAACGGGAACGAAGGAGATTATAAGCCTAAAAGAAGTTCGCGGACATCTGGGGGACATAAAACCCTCGCCGGATGGGAAATCGTTACTGATTCAAGAAGCGTTCGATGGAATCGACAGTCTATGGATCGGAAAACTGAAGAGCGAAAGCATTGTACCGGTAGTTCCAAACTTTCTTAGCGGTTCGTACGTTGTTTGGAACACCCGTTGGCTTTCAAGTAGCGAGGTTGTTTTCACTGTAGAGAATATCGGTCAACCCGCTTTTGTAAAGTCGTTCGACTTGAAGACGAAAAAAACAACAGTTTGGACAAAACCCCGACTTCCAGAGGTCCTTACGGGGACGGTAAGCCCTCCAGAGAAGATACGCTGGAGATCCTCAAATAGTAAGGAGATTTCGGGATATATTGTAAAACCCGCCAAGATCGAGAAGAAAAGCCCCGTGCTTGTGTTTATCCATGGTGGGCCTCAAGTCATTGACCGTCCCACATTTAGTTCTCTCGATGTCCGGTTTGCGACGTTTCTCGGATTGTCAATTATCCACACCAACATCCGAGGGTCGAGAGGATTTGGAAACGACTTCATGGACGCTGACAACGGGGCCAAAAGAGAGGACGCTGTTCGAGATATTAGCTCGCTTCTCGATTGGATCGAGAAGCAGCCAGACCTCGATGCGGATAACGTATTCATCCGTGGCGAAAGCTACGGCGGGTTTGTCGCTCTAGCGACGGGGCTCAAGGAATCTTCCCGAATCCGGGCTGTCATCGCCGAATATCCGCTCGTGTCGATCAGGAATTATCTGCAGCAGAGTTGGATCGATGAATTTGCAAAGAATGAATATGGCGATCCAAAAGACGAAATCTTAATGAAAAAGCTTGATGAGCTTTCTCCGCTGAACAATGCTTCGAAATGGAAAGGAACGCCGTTGTTCTTGACCAGGGGAAAACTCGACTCAAGGGTCCCAGAAGGGGACGTTCTTGGTCTCAAATCTCAACTTCGAGATGCAGGGGCCGATGTGTGGTTCATATTTGCCAATGAGGCGGGACATGGCGTCTCAGGACGCTTCGTCACAGCGGCTATGTATGAATTTATTAAGACTCACCTAAGGAGGAAATGAAATGAAACGAACTAAAGCACTTCTCTTGGCGTTGACCATGACAACTTTGTTGACTGGCAACATTTTCGCGACAGGCGGGGCATTGCCAGCGGCCAACAGTATCGTCACCTATGCGTTGACGGCTCTGCTCTCGCTCGCTGGCGGCAATGATCAATGTCCCCTGCGGCAATGTACGACCTGTAGACCAAATAATGAGGGTGGTGACAACGGTGATTGTCGACCTACACCGGACTAGGAGTAATGTTGATGAGAAACAAACCGAACATGTGGGCTAATGCGAAAAGGTCGATTCTGGTCGTCTTCGCATTAGTTCTCATGTCGGAAATATCTCTGAGCCAATCCGGCTCGCAAACTATATCTAGTCTGTATTCTAGAGGTTATTTTGATGAAGTAGCCCGAATTGCACCCGCACAGATTTCAAGATTCTCTCAATCCGGACGGGTCGCAGAGGCGTCTGATCTGGCCGTCTTAACTTGTCGGACTTTCATACAACTAGGGCGGCTTGACGAAGCTGCTCAAATCGTTGAGCGATTCATTTCTGATTCCAGCTTACGAACTCGCTCGCCTGGATCTGTCGCTTCTCTTTACCTCTGTAAGGCAGGAGTTTCTCGCTCGAAGCGCGATTCTGGAGCGGTCCTCGAAAACCTGCGACTAGCTCATTCATTATCGGCAAATGACTCGAAAACACTCGCTGCTTACCAATTGGAAGTTGGTCGCACTCTATATTCAGCAGGACATGACTTTGCAGCGATCGTGTGGTTAGAGAATGCGGAGAGAGAGGCCTTGGCGAACGGCCAGACTTCGATCTACTATGACGCACTTCGATTTCTGAGCTTAGCTTGGACTGCGAAATTCTATTATGCCAATGCACTTTCGTACGCGGAAAAATTAGTTACAAAATCCTCGATCGGAGAGTACGAACATAGAAGTAGGATCGCCCATCTTGAGCTCGCAAGCCTCCTCGATCTTACTGGCCAGCCGCGACGATCGAAGGACCTATATCTCAAAGGCCTTGCCCTTTCGACTCGAGCTAAAGTGAACTATCACGCCGGACAGTTCCTTTCCAGTCTCTTGCTTCGATCGTTATACGAAAATGATTCCGAGTCCGCGAGAAGCTACTTAGCCAGGTTGGAGACTATCGATAAAGAAAAGCAATTCAGCTTTGAGCGTCTTTTAGGTAGAGCCTTGGTTGAGAACTTCAACGGAAACCGTACCCTTTCAGACGAGTACTTCTCAAAACTGGCAAACGAAAAAGGCACATCCGATTACGTAGTGCCCTATTGGAAAGGCACGATTGCTGAGAAAGAGCAGAACTGGAAGGAACTTATCGCCAATGCTCACCATCTCCGCAAATTGACCGAAGACGAGAATTTTCAAGATGATCTCCCGCGAATCTATTACAAACTCGCTTTGGGTTCGTGGCGACTAGGCGAAGAGAAATCCGCGAGAGAATATGCGGCAAAAGCACTCTCATTGTTCGAGCCATTTAGAAACGCAACGACAGTGGATCTTTCGATTGCAATGATGGAAGCCCACCATTCCGTTTATCGGCTACTCAGCGAGATTCACGTGACCAGCGATTCCACGAAAGCCTTTGAATATTCTGAGCTACTCAAAGCGAATCTGCTCAGGGACAGGATTGAAAGGTCCATGCTGAAGCCTCGTCCAGATCTATCCGATCCTATTCGGAACCAACTTCTCACGACTTCTCGTAACTATATTGACGGAAAGGAAAATCAAGCGGCTCTAATGAAGCTTGAAAATGGCATCGTAGCCGATAAGCAAACAGCGAGGCTGCAAACTCAGGATTTCTCGACGCAGGATTTAAAACTTCCGAAAGACGTGACGATCGTTTCCTACGAATTCACGCCGTCCGGTCAGCTCCTCGCATTTGTTCTCGAATCAGGAAAACCGCTACGTGCGGTTAAGCTTACCGTTAACGAAGAGCGGGTGGTAAAACTCGCCTCAGAAACCCAGTCTAAGATGAAGGATCGCATTTTCTTCAAAATCGATGGGAAAAAAATCTACGATCTATTGTTGAAACCGTTGGACTTGAACTCAAGTCACATAGTTATCGTCCCCGACAAACAATTGTGGAGAATACCATTCCATGCCCTAAGCCCAGACGGTAATAAATATTTGATCGAGACGAAAACGGTTTCGTATTCGCCGTCTGTCTATTTGCTAAAGCAACAACTCCTATATGAACCGCCAAATAGAAAAACTATACAGATCTTTGCGAATGATACCTTCAACCGTCAAAAACTTGGCTACGTGAACAGCGAGGCGGTGAGTATCGGAAAGTTGTTCGGAGCCTCACCTCGGCTGAATGCCTCCAGATCGGATTTCCTCAAGTCGGCAGCGGAAACGGATATCCTTCATTTCGCTATGCACGCCCAACTCGATAGCGATAATCCTCTATCTTCTTTTCTTGCCTTTCAGCAAAATTCCACGGACTCTGGCAGACTGACCGTCAGCGATCTCCTATCGGTCCGCCTCAAGCCGAACAACTTAGCATTCCTCGCATCCTGCGACACGAGTAAGGTGCATAGCGGCGAAGGGCTGGTTAGTATTCCATGGGCAATGATGGGAGCTGGGAGCTCATCGGTAGTATCGTCGCAGTGGGAAGCAAGCGATCGTGCAACCCAAAAATTCAGTGGAATTTTCTACCGAGAACTTTTTAAAGGGTCATCGACGGCGTCGTCACTTCAAGCTGCAGCATTCGAATTGATTAACGACAAGTCATCAGGATTTCACGAACCTTATTTCTGGGGAGCTTTCACACTCCTTGGAGACTTTAGATAGCGGGCGGGCAAACTGCCGGGTTGGCTTCTGACACCATTTCTCTCAGTTTTTCATTGACTACCTGCCGGAGATGGCAGTCTGTGTTTATCCTTCCCACTGTCGATCCTGCCCTAGAGTGCCAATCATTTCTGCGTGGTATAATTTCGATGTAAATCGTAGCTATTCACGTTTATCCAGAATGATATGAGTTTTTCTTCTCTCGCCGCATTTCTGTGGTCGGTTGCCGATCTTCTTCGCGGTGATTACAAGCAATCGGATTACGGTAAGGTGATCCTTCCCTTTACTCTGCTTCGACGGCTCGATTGCGTTCTCGACGCAACGAAGGCGGGGGTTTTGAAGGAATACGAAGCGAGAAAGAATACTGGTATTGCGATGCAGCCTTTTCTACTGCGGGCTGCGAAACAGAGTTTTTACAATACTTCACGATATGACTTCCAGAAGTTCCTCGATGATCCGAACAATATCAAGGCCAACATCATCGACTACATTCAAGGCTTTAGCGAAAATACGCGCGACGTTTTTGAGAAGTATGAATTTTCGAGTCAGATCGAACGTTTAGATAGTGCCAACCTTCTATTTCAGGTAACGCAGAAGTTCGCGGCAATCGATCTGCATCCCGATGCTGTGTCGAACGACCAAATGGGGTTGATCTTTGAAGAATTGATCCGCCGTTTTGCGGAACTTTCGAACGAGACGGCTGGAGAGCATTACACTCCGCGTGAGGTAATCCGTCTGATGGTGAACCTGCTGTTCATCGAAGACGACGACGCGCTTACCAAACCTGGAACTGTCCGCAGCCTTTACGATCCAACCGCGGGAACCGGCGGAATGCTTTCGATCGCTGAAGAGCATATTCGGGAAATGAATCCGAACGGCAAACTAGTTGTCTTTGGCCAGGAGCTTAATCCGGAGTCATACGCGATTTGCAAGGCCGACATGCTGCTAAAAGGACAGGNNATGACGGGCACGCTGGCCGCGATTTTGACTACATGCTGTCCAATCCGCCTTTTGGCGTGGAGTGGAAAAAGATTGAGAAGGAGATCCGCAAGGAGCACGATCAGAAAGGCTATGCCGGACGATTCGGCGCAGGATTGCCGCGAGTCAGTGACGGTTCTCTACTTTTCCTTCTGCACCTGATCTCAAAGATGCGGGCGGCCAAGGACGGCGGTAGCCGCTTCGGGATCGTCCTCAATGGCTCCCCGCTGTTTACTGGCGGAGCCGGATCGGGAGAGAGCGAGATACGCAAGTATGTACTAGAGAATGACATGGTCGAGGCGATCATCGGACTGCCCACCGACATGTTTTACAATACCGGCATCAGCACTTATGTCTGGATCGTCAGCAATCGAAAGCCCGAGCACCGTATGGGCAAACTGCAATTAATCGACGCTAGCAGTTTCTGGCAAAAGATACGCAAGAGTCTAGGGAGCAAACGCAAAGAACTCAGCTCTGACCAAATAGAAGAGATCACCCGACTGTTCGGCGATTTTCACGAATCAAATAAGGACGGAGTGCCGATCAGCCGCATTTTTAATAACAAGGATTTTGGCTACCGTACGATAACGGTTGAGCGTCCTTTACGTGACGAGTCGGGCCAGATTATTCTTGGCACAAAGGGAAAATTCAAGGGCAAACCGCAGCCTGACGCAGGCCTTCGAGACACCGAGAATGTGCCGCTGAGTGAGGATGTCGAGATGTATTTCAAACGTGAGGTCCTGCCACACGTTCCCGACGCCTGGATCGATCACGAGAAGACGAAAATCGGCTACGAGATCCCGTTCAACCGGCATTTCTACGTCTTCAAGCCATCGCGCGAACTTGCCGAAATCGACGCTGAACTAAAGGTCGTGACGGACCGAATCTTGACGATGATCGGAGGGCTTTCAAAATGAGCTTTCCTAGATATCCGAAGTACAAAGTCACCGGAATCGAGTGGCTGGGTGACGTGCCGGAGCATTGGGAGGTCCGCCGACTACGCCAGATTGGTCCGATATTAAAAGGTAGTGGGGGATCGAAAGAGGACGTCGTTGAAACTGGATTGCCGTGCGTTCGCTATGGAGATCTTTACACGACACACCAGTTTTTTATCAGACAGGCGAGGACGAACATTTCAGAAACACGGATAAAAGACTATTTTGAGATACATTTCGGCGATGTATTGTTTGCCGCATCCGGCGAGGATATTGAGGAAATCGGACGTTCAGCCGTCAATCTAATTGAGGGTGTCGCCTACTGTGGAGGTGATGTCATCGTGCTTCGACCTTCGGTTCCCANNTCAAGCACATATATCCGAGTGAGCTTAAGGGACTAATTCTCCCTTTCCCTCCACCGGACGAGCAAATCCGGGTCGCAACGTTTCTTGGCCGAGAGACGGCGAAGATTGACGCCTTGGTTGGCGAGCAACGTCGGCTTATTGGACTATTAAAGGAAAAACGCCGCGCTGTCATTTCCCATGCTGTCACCAGAGGCCTGGATCCTCACACCCCCATTAAGGCCTCCGGCATCGAATGGCTCGGCGATGTGCCTTCACATTGGGAGGTTGGTCGAATGGCGAACGTGTTTCGCGAAGTCGCCGAATCTGGAGTGGGTGATCTTCCAATTCTAAGTGTATCGATCCATCATGGCGTTTCTGATAAAGAATTCAATGCCGAAGAAATGGATCGAAAGGTAACGCGGAGTGACGATCGCTCCAAATACAAGCGGGTCGCTCCCGGCGATCTCGTTTACAACATGATGCGGGCTTGGCAGGGCGGTTTTGGAACAGTGACCGTCGAGGGGATGGTAAGTCCGGCGTATGTAGTTGCCAGACCCAAAACATCAATAACGACGGCTTATGTGGAGCATCTACTGAGAACTCCTCAAGCGATTGAGCAGATGCGTCGCTATTCCCGGGGGATTACAGACTTTCGCCTTCGACTCTATTGGGATGAGTTTAGGAACATCCAGATCCCGTTGCCGCCGGAACAAGAAGCCGTAGAAATATGTCGCGCAATCAAATCGATGGATAACAGCTTTAATGAGCTCACGGCTGAAGCCGAACGAGCGATCCAATTGCTTCAAGAACGACGCGCCGCTCTGATCTCAGCTGCCGTCACAGGCAAGATCGACGTCCGCGATATACGTGACCAACAATTGACTAAGTAAATATGGAAATCCAACCGGACAAACAAAATCTCGATCAGACATTCTCGACTACGGTCTATTTCATCGACTTCTATCAGCGTGACTACAAATGGACCGAAGAGCCGGTTAAACGGCTCCTAGATGACGTTTTTTATCAATTCGAGGAAGTCTACGCAAAACACTCAGACCTTGAAGCCAATAAAGAAAATATCAATTCCAAGTATCCTTGGTACTACCTGAATACCTATGTCACGAATACGGTTGGCGGACGGGTATTTGTTGTAGATGGCCAGCAAAGGCTAACCACCTTGACGCTAATATTATTGAAACTTCTCGCGATGGCTAAAAGTGAGAAGTTCAATTCGAAAACCGCCGGTTGGATCGAGCGAAAGATAGCAGGCTACTCAGGCACGGAGCACGAGTTCTGGATGAACCACGTACGCCACCTGGACGTATTAGAGAAGTTAATGGATGGGGCTGACCCTTCAACCATCGATACGTCCACAGGCATCACCGCCGTAAATATGGTGAAAAATTACGGGACGATCAGTAAAGATCTCGATATCCGTCTTACGACTCCTCACAAGTTTGACACATTTGCTCACTATTTCTTGTTCCGGCTCGTCCTCATCAACCTCTCGGTTGATACGCAGCACGTTCCGATGGTGTTCGAGGTAATCAACGATCGCGGCGTTCGTTTGAAACCCTACGAGATCCTCAAAGGAAAGTTGCTCGGGCAGGTCGACAAACTGGAGCTAGACAGCGGACGTTTCAATGAGATCTGGGAAGAACGGACGCAGGCCGTCAACCGATTTCGAGATGACGAGATTGATAGTTTTTTTCGGTATTGGCTAAAGGCAAAGTTTGCCGACAGCAGGAAGAACGGACAGAAATTCGATGGAGATTACCATCGTGAAATGTTCGCCACCGACCTCGATGAGCTTGAGAAGTTAGAACACAATCCTTCTGAGGTTAAAGCTTTCCTGAAAGGAGCGTTTCGTTATTTCACGAGCCTTTACGAACGCGTTTGGGAAGCGAGCCAGTCTCATTCGCCGAGCTATCCGTCGGTGTATTTTAACAGTCTCAATGAACTCGATTCCCAGTTCATGCTTATTATTTCGGCTTGCAGCGTCGATGATCCTGACGAGGCGGCAAAGATAAAAGCAGTCTCCGCTGGACTTGATCGAATGTTTTCCGTGCTGCAGCTACAAGGGGCCTACGATTCAAACGAATTCGCAGCCCGACTATTTGACGTAAGCACCGAAATTCGCGAAAAGTCCGCAGACCTCATTCCCGCCATTTTTGAACAGCACATCATTGAGGAACTGATCGAGCGAAGAGGAGTCCAGGTATCGGAAGCCTTTTCTTATTCGCTTTTCCGCCCCATGTCGATAGATCGGTTGAACACAAGATTTACCCGACACGTTTTCGGAAGAGTCGAGATGCTTCTAGCGGAGGGAATGAAGCAGAAGCCAAAGCATGAGTTGAAAGATCTGGTCACGCTAAGGGGAGCGGTATCAGGTTTTCACGTAGAGCACATTCTCTCAAGAAACGCGGAGAATTTGGCATTGTTTCAGGGCGATGAAGAGAGATTTGATCTAGAACGAAATCGACTTGGAGCGATCCTTTTGCTGAAAGGTAAAGACAATATTTCAAGTAACAACGAGACCTATCATCAAAAGCTGAAGACGTACGCGAACTCGCTTTATTGGAATGAAACGCTACGGGAAGATTGCTACAAAAGTAAACTCGATTTTACCTCGTTCATTCAGGCCAACTCCCTAGAGTTCGAGCCATTGTTAGCTTTTGGACCTGACGAAGTTGAATCTCGCCAGCGACTTTTATTCAGCTTGGCGAAGCTCATTTGGCCTGAAATCGTAGCGACCGAAGACGAAGCATATGCCTGAACTTCACAAAGAAAACATTTTTGAAAAGGAGATTGTCGAGTATCTAGCCAAGAACGATTGGCTAGAAGGCGATCACTCGAAATATGATCGCGAAAAAGCTATCTATTCCGAGGATCTCGTCTGGTGGCTTCGCGAAGTGAACAAAATCGACTGGCAAAAGCTCTCGATCAAATCTGAGGACGACAAAGAAAAAGCACTGATAGTTCGTGTTTGCGACGAGATGAACAAGAACGGATCTCTCTCCGTCCTTAGGCACGGGTTCAAACATCTCAATGCAAAATTCCACGTCAGCCAGTTCAAGCCCGGAAGCAAACTCAACCAGGATGTTCAGGAACGATATTCAAAGGTGCGGTGCCGTGTTGTTCGTCAGATTCGATATAGTCTCGGCAACGAAAAGTCTATCGACCTGGTATTTTTCGTCAACGGCATCCCAGTCGCAACGGCTGAATTAAAGACCGACTTTACTCAGAACGTAAACGACGCGATACGGCAATACAAATTTGACCGGGAGCCAAAAGACCCTATCTCTAAACGTGAAGAACCGCTTCTGGCATTTAAGAAGCGAGCATTGGTGCATTTTGCCATCAGTTCGGACGAGGTCTACATGACTACCGAACTAAAAGGTAAAGACACATTCTTTCTGCCGTTCAATAAAGGCTTTGACGAAGGTGCCGGCAATCCACCCAATCCCGTTACCGGCTACCGAACGGCGTATCTATGGGAAGAGGTTTTGCAGAAAGATAACCTCTTAAAGATTCTTGGCAGATTCGTTCATCTCGAAAAAGAGGAGAAAACGGACGATAAGGGTAAGACGAAGGTCGTCGAGAAACTAATATTCCCTCGCTACCACCAGCTCCAGGCCGTTAATAAACTGATCGACTCCGTCCGGGAGGAAAAGGCGGGTGAGAAATACTTGATCCAACATTCGGCCGGTTCTGGAAAGTCCAATTCCATCGCCTGGCTGGCTCATCAATTGTCCGACCTTCACGACGATAACGACGGGAAGATCTTTGACAGCGTAATTGTCATCACGGACCGTACCGTTCTGGACGACCAGCTTCAGGAGACTATCTATCAATTCGAGCACAAGGCAGGTGTTGTTCGCAGAATCAAAAAAGAAGGTGTGAAGTCCGATCAACTCGCAAAAGCCTTGATTGAACGAGCCCCGATCATTATTGTAACAATCCAGACATTCCCTTTTGTCTTGGACGAGATCCGTCAGAACACTTCATTGAAGGAACGGAAGTTCGCAGTGATTGCCGACGAGGCCCACTCATCACAGACCGGCAACGCAGCCAAGAAACTAAAATTGGCCCTCACTGCCGAGCAGATCGAGGAAGGCGAAGAGATCAGCGCCGAGGACGTAATGCTCGCGACGATGGAAAGCCGCGTTCAACCACACAACATTAGCTATTTCGCGTTTACTGCAACGCCAAAAAGTAAAACCCTGGAACTGTTCGGACGGCCCGGCGAAGCGGGCCTGCCCGAACCTTTTCACCTCTATTCGATGCAGCAAGCGATCGAGGAGGGATTTATTCTCGATGTGCTAAAGAACTACACACCGTATCGGTTGGCCTTCAAGCTTGCACACAATGGTCGAGAGTACGACGACGCTGCGGTCGAAAAGAGCGAAGCCCTAAAGCAGGTAATGCGTTGGGTAAGGCTGCACCCATACAACATAAGCCAAAAGGTCTCGATTATCGTGGAACATTTCAAGGAAAATGTTGCAAATCAACTTGGTGGGCTTGCGAAAGCTATGGTTGTAACGGCCTCTCGTAAAGAGGCAGTTCGTTACAAGGTCGCGATCGACAAATACATTCGTGAAAACGGCTACGCAATAGGAACTTTGGTCGCGTTCTCAGGTGAAGTGATCGATCCGGATAGCGGTTTTGGTCCTCTAACCGAAGGGAAAATGAATTCGACGAAAAGCAACGATATTCGCGAAACTTTTGATACCGACGAATTCCAGGTCTTACTCGTGGCAAACAAGTTCCAAACGGGATTCGATCAACCTAAGCTCGTGGCCATGTATGTCGATAAGAAGCTCTCTGGCGTTACGGCGGTACAAACCCTTTCGAGACTCAATAGAACTTATATAGGCAAGAATGAGACTTTCATTCTCGACTTCGTAAACTCAGGAGAAGAGATCCTAAAAGCATTTCGCACCTATTATAAGAAAGCCGAACTATCTGACGTTTCTGATCCAAACCTTATTCACGACTTGCAGGCAAAGCTTGACGACTCGCTCATATATCTGCCCTCTGAGGTCGATGCTTTTGCAGAAGCGTACTTTGACTCAAGAGGAACTCAACAAGCACTTCAGGCCCACATAGCTCCCGCAGTTGACCGCTTTCGGGAGAAACAAAAGACAGGAAAACTAAATAACGACAAGAAACTGCTGGATGAGCTTGAAATCTTTCGCAAAGACCTCGGGAATTTCACGAGAACATATGATTTTCTATCTCAGATAATCAATTACGGTGATACCGAATTGGAAAAGCGATCAGTATTTTACCGGCACCTTGCACCTTATTTGAAGGGTTCGAACACGAAAAATCCATTGGACCTTTCCAGTGTCGAATTGACGCATTACCGTATATGGGATCTCGAGAAAAGAAACTTTGCACTCGGCGAATCGGATGACGACGATAAGCTCAAGCCACTGACCGAGATCGGTTCCGCCGAGCCGCATGACCCGGAGTTTGCGTTCCTTTCCGAGATACTGTCGCAGATGAACACGCTCTTCGAAGGCGAATTGACAGAAGCAGATCTGCTTAACTATGCAAACCACGTCCGCGATAAAATGCTCGAAAATGAGACCTTAGAAAATCAGGCGAAAAGCAACACAAAAGATCAATTTGCTCTCGGCGATTTCCGCAAGGTAATGATGGACAACGTCATGGAAGGACTTGATAACTACACCTCGATGGCTACCCAAGTACTGAACGAAGAAAAAATTCGAGAAGGGTTTGCAAATATCCTGTTAGAGATGGTCTATCGAGGATTTCAGAAGAAGGAATAGAACAACAAGAGTCTAAACTCGATCGTAGTGCTCAACATATATGTGGACTGATAACGAAACAAAAACTGACCTGATCGGATTCAGGGTCCATGCGGATCTTATTCGAAGTGTCGTTACGGACAAAAATCTACTTCCAGTGGTGCTCGGCGTCTTTGGAGACTGGGGCGGAGGCAAGTCTAGCATCATGCAGATGCTACAGGACGACCTCGATAAGGAAGAAAATGCGGACACATACGCAGACGTAGTTTGTCTCTATTTTAACGGCTGGATGTTTGAAGGGTATGAAGATGCAAAAACAGCGTTGCTTACTTCCATTCTGGTTCAACTCGGTGAGCATAAACGGTTTGGGGCGAAGCTAAAGGACAATGTCGTTGCGTTGCTTAAGCGAGTGAAGTGGATAGAAGGTCTGAAAATGGGTGCGAAGTTCGGATTTAAGTATGGAGTACCGTTAGGAATTACGGCACTTTCAGGAGGAACTATTCCTGCGTATCTGTTGCCGTTTTTGGCCGATCTAGCCGGGAAAAAAGAGGATAGCCCTACTGACGATGAAGAAAAATCGGACTCCGGCGAAGTTAACTGGTCTAAGTTGATCGAGGAGGGCAAAGGTAATGCAGATCTGCTCGAAGTCAGAAAATTTCGTGATGACTTCGAGACGATGTTGGCAAAGACGAATATCAAATCTTTGGTTATTTTGATCGATGACCTGGATCGTTGCCTTCCGGAACGAATAATCGAAACTCTTGAAGCGATTAAGCTGTTTGTCCTCGTACCCCGAACGGCGTTTGTTATTGGAGCAGATCCGCGAATCGTTAGACACGCGATCGGAACGCGCTACGTCAAGCAGCAGATTGGAGAATCCGAATCGACAAGGTCAGAAATTGAAGATCTTACGAAGGACTATCTTGAAAAGCTTATTCAGATCCCATATCACTTACCGAGACTTTCGCCCTCGGAGGTGGAAACGTATATCAACCTTCTCGCCTGTCAGAAATTCTTAGACGCGGATAGGAACGAGGTTGTCTTAAAGGACTGGGCTGAAAAGCGCAACGCCAACTTTTATTCTGCCTATCAAATCGGAGCTATACGGTCCGCCTTAGACAACGGGAATCTTCCTATTGGATTGGAGCATCAGCTGGCATGGAGTAACGCTATTGCACAAGTTGTAGCGGAAGGACTAAAGGGTAATCCTCGACAAGTAAAAAGGATGCTTAACGCCCTGTTACTTCGTAAGAAATTAGCTGATGTTGCCAAAATTGAAATACGTGACGAGGTTTTGGCTAAGCTAATGGTTTTGGAATACTCACATCTAGCACGCTTTTATGAATTGAACGACTGGCAGGTAAGAGAAGAAGGTCGACCAACGAGGTTAAAAAAATTAGAAGAGGCGGCATTAAAAGGTGGTAACGAGGAGAATGCTGTAGACGACAAAGATCCTGAGTGGCAAAAAGCGTCACTGCTAAAATGGCTTCAAATGGAGCCACCACTTAGCGATGTTGATCTACGAGATTATTTCTGGTTGGCTCGTGACCGCACAAGTTCGACACTCGCGGGGGTCAACATGGTTTCACCTCTCGTCAGGAGACTCTTTACAAGTCTTACCGATGGTAACGATGGTGAAAAAGAGATGGCCGGAAAAGAGGCTCTGGCTCTTGAGGACGCGGATCGCGAAGCATTATTTGGCTTATTACAACAGCATTTAACTCGTCACCCATCCGAATCGAACGGCTATGACTCGCTGCTCAAACTTGCTGGTCTGAAAGTGCCTGGCGCCGCCCGACTATTGCTAACGTCGATTAAGGAGGGATCTCCGGATTCAATTCCAGCCGCTGTCGCTCCAAAAATCAGATTACTCGGTAAAGGGGATGAATCGCTGGCCACCGAAACTAATAATCTGCTTACATATTTTGTGGAGAACCATCCCAAGACTACATTTGGCAAGGCAGCAGAGAGGGCGATGAAATAATGGGAACATCAAAAGGCTATGGCATGCCCACGGGCGGGGAATGGACGCCTCTAAAGAATGAGGCCAGCAGATTCGTGAAGGTCATTGCTGGTAGTGGAGACGGGTCGTCCGGTGGTTCCACCCCAGCGTCGCCCGGACGGGTTCTCGAACGTTATCTCGGAGCCCTCGGCGGTTCCAGAAAGGTCTCGTCCGGTCGGGGTGGGGCCGGAGGCAGCGGCGGGATTGGTCGTTCCGCGGGCAAGACCGGCGGAGTATTAGGTGGATTTCTCTCGGGTGTAAATAGCCATGGCTTAACCGAAACCCTTCGTGATCTTGGGCTTTCCGACCTTGTCGGTAAATCGGCAGACGAAGTCGCGAACGGTCTACTCGATGCTTTTTGCGCCCCAGCGAGTACTCTCGACGAGGAGGCCGTCCGAACAGCTCTGTCTGACGTTTATTCTGAAATGTTGGAAGCAGCTGAAACTTACGAGGAAGTTGAGAGAATCTTTTCTGAAACCGTAGGTGAGAAAGGGGTAACTAAAATTCTTGTCGATTTTTTTGGTAAGTATCTTTACCGGCTCTTTTGTCGGGATTTTTACGAAGGCTGGCAAAAGAGGGTCGGGGCGGCTCAAGCAAATCGGAAGTTGGGCGATGTGAAGGACTATATATTTTCTTCTCTGAAAACGAAATTCGCTGGCGAGGATACGACACATAAAAACTGGAGTGGCAGAGAAGGGCAGCTTCTCAGTCAAAAAATAATGCAGGATACCTTGTACGTATTTGAAGTCGCGCAATGAAGATAAACATTCAATTAGATGAGCAGAAGCGGCACGACGACGGGCTGGCAGATATCGAAATTGAGATTCCCGACATCGGTGTTTCCAGACGTCTAGACCTATCGTTCGCTGAATTATTCAACCATTGCCGCGTTCCTGATGAGACAGTTCTGGACTTTTTGATCGTTGGAAGTCTCGTCTACGTAGCGGACAAAACGATTCCACGGTCTAGATCATTTGATTTCTGGACCCGTGAGATCGAGATCGAATTTCCAGTTGGAGATCCAGTGCTTTGGAGCGGCGTGTCCGACATACTAGAGGAGACCTTGAACTTCCTTACAGGTGATACGTGGAAATTTTCATTCCGAAAGAGAAATAACAGCCTTTTTGTCCAGCCGTCACGTGAACGAAAAAGAAGGCCTCTCCCTCAAAAGCTGGAGAATATTGTAGCCGTTAGCTCTCTTTCAGGCGGCACCGACTCCCTCACCGGGGCACTCGATCTTCTTGAAAAGAACAATAGAGGCGCCGTTCACTTGATCGGACATTACGATGCTCCCGGGGCAAAAAAGGCTCAACAAAAACTATTCGAAGCTATTCGATCGACCTACGCGGAGAAAGCGAATCTTACACAGGTAAGAGTCAGTCATAGACCACTAAAAGCAAAGGAAGCTACTTTGCGGAGTCGCTCGCTTGTATTTATGGCAATTGGGATTTTTGCAGCGAGAGCGGCTGGGCCGGAAATTCCAGTCTTTATGCCTGAAAATGGATTCATCGCGATGAACCTCCCGCTCACGCCGGCCCGGGTAGGTTCATGCAGTACCAGAACGATGCACCCGTTCTATCTGAACAGCTTAAGGAAAACACTCGTCGGTCTAGGGATTCACAATCCGATCGTGAATCCGCTTGAACTCAAAACGAAAGGAGAGTGCATAGCGGAAAGCTCAAACTTTGGACTGTTGCGATCCATCATAGGCGAGACCGTCTCTTGCTCTCACGGAACTCGAAAGCAGCATTGGATTAGAAGGACTAAAGAAATTAGGAACTGCGGATATTGCGTTCCTTGTATCGTGAGACGCGCGGGAATGCACAAGGCAGGATTGGATAACGGGCATACATACGGTCTCGATCTATGCGTGGGAGAAATCAAAGCGAGTGATGAAACAGACAGGGCGAACGATCTGCGGGCGATCATTAACGCGGTCGTACAAAACAGGTCTGTTGGGGAAATTCAAAGGGAGATTATTACAGTAGCTTCGGTTGATCGCTTAACTGAGAGGGCTGGGATGATAAAGCGGGGTATTGAAGAAGTAACAATTTTTCTAAACGAGAAAGGAAACGAGCAAGTGCGGCGCTCGATCAGCCCTAATAAAATGATATGATCGATGCTCACTGCCACCTGGATCTATACTCTCAACCTACCCGAATTGCGGACAGAGCAAACCGTTTGCAGGTCTTGACAGTAATGGTCACGAATCTGCCTTCGGCTTTCGAGAAAGCTGGCCCTCATGTGGCTCAGTTTGATCACATTCGTCTTGCACTCGGTCTCCATCCACTCATGGCCGAACACCACCTTTCCGAACGTAAACGCTTTCTTGAGCTAGTTGACCGAACTTCGTACATCGGAGAGGTCGGATTAGATTTTTCGAATTCTGGAAAGGAAACGAAACATTTGCAAATTGAATCTTTCCGGTTTGTTCTAAGTGCTATCGGAATCAGGCCCAAGTTTATTTCGATTCATTCCCGTCGGGCCGAGTCTGCCATACTGGAGATCTTAGACGAAATGCAATTCCGTTCTCCGTTGGTCTTTCACTGGTACAGTGGCCCCTTGAATGTTTTAGAGAAGGCGGTCGAGCGAGGTCACTATTTTTCTGTCAATCCCGCAATGACGCAGAGTTCAAACGGACAAAAAATAATCAATCGAATCCCCCCAGAAAGACTTCTGACGGAAACGGACGGTCCTTTTGTTAAGCTTCAAGGACGAATTATTGAACCGCCCGATGTTAGGGACGTAGAAAAATATCTGTCCAACTTGTGGGCTATTCCCGAGCCAAGTGTGAGGGCAGCCGTCAGGGCCAATTTTATGAAGATTATTCAACCCATTCGGGCGATACAGAGTCCAACGAGACTGAAGGAGATTTAATCTGCGAGCACTCAAAGGATTGGCTACGTTCAATTGCCACAGCTCTAAATTAAAAATCGGGGTTAATCGAGTCGTTTCACTGCCTCAAGCATCAATTCGGCATCGGTTTCTGCATAAATGTTTGTAATGCTCATGTCGGAGTGAGCGAACAAATTTTGAACTATTATAGGATTGGTATTTCTTCTGATAAGTTCACTCGCAAAATAGGTTCTCAGATCGTGAAAATGATAGTTTTCTTCTCGAGTTCCGTCTGGCTTGTTGATCTTGGCTCTCACGAGAGCCGGATGCCATCGCTTTCGGAAATCGACAATTGGAAATGGAAGTTGTTTATCGGCGATTAGGTCCCGTAATACCGAGGCGGCGGTTGCATTGATCGGTACGGATCGTGGAGGTCGTCCCTTCGAGCCAATTACCCACACCCTCTGATTCTCGAAATCAATCACCTCCTCGTTCAAAGCCAATAGTTGGCCTCGGCGCAACGGCATGTTAACGGCCAATTGGACAAGCCTGTAAAGCAGCTGGTCGGATTCAAGTTCCTTCCACAACGCTTTCTTCTGCTCGGTCGTAAGTAGGCGCTTTCTTGGCGGTGGCTCTGGTAGGGCCTTCACATACTGCATTGGGTTACGATCAAGAACGTCTTCTTCGCAAGCGAGACTGAAGATTTTCGACAAAGTCGACATAATCCTATTGATCGAGGAAGGAGATATAGAACTTTTCTTTTTTCGCTGGTTTTTTCCGTACTGAAGTTTATTCCGGCAATCGCGACAATCCTGCGGTGTAATGGTATGCAGAGGTTGATCTTTTAGGTGTTTCAAAAGAAGTTCTATGTAAAGCTTCTTCGCTCCCTTATTGACGTTGTTTTGATCTACATATTTTCGATAGGTCGTTTCTACAAAGTCTCCAAAAGTAACGGTTGTATCTGCAACACCGAATGATCTGTCGAATAGTTGCTTTACCAGTTGTCGCTCGGCAAGTTCAGCTTCTTCCTTAGTACGGGCTGTCGGAATGACCTGATGAATGGTCTTGTGTCCTTTAACTCGTCTGTATACCCACCACCGAGCTGTCGCATACGCCGGATGCTTAGCGTTGATCCGCTTACCGTTATATTTCTTAAAAACTGACATTTATTAGTAATTCGCTAACCAGGCATCCACCTCAGTTCTGTTAAAAGTTGGCCGTCCCACTCCGTGAAACGGAAGGCCATTTTTTCGCATCCATCGATTGATCGTTGCTCCCGATTTCTTCAAATACTTCGCAACTTCGGACTTCGTCATGATCTGCGGCGGCTGAGATGAATGTATAGCTTTTTCGATGGCCCCCGCGACGGAGGTGTCGATCAAGCGAATCAGCTCTTCTTTTTCTATCGTG
>JRYD01004060.1_pt1 | contig 75122 bp, 68 predicted proteins | sample 235311 | NCBI WGS metagenome assembly JRYD01 (sample SAMN03074213, study PRJNA261472) | activated sludge metagenome | biome: Common Effluent Treatment Plant; feature: Wastewater; material: Activated sludge; isolation source: activated biomass in a lab-scale reactor treating industrial wastewater at... | reverse complement strand
AGGCTTAACAGCCATACCAGCGAGCTGGTGTGCCAATACACAGGGCATAGAGTTTACAGCAGACTTAGGAAACACAACGGGATCCTATACCTTGTCATGGGGCTATCCATCGTCACCAACGGCAACGTATGTAGCAGGCGGAGGCAACTCTAATGCACTTACCTTGGATTGGGGTACAGGAAATGGCTCGGTAGTGGTTAATGCAAGCAATGGCTGCGGCACAGGCTCTAAGGCCTTTGCAGTGACCATAGGCTGTAAAGAAGGAGAGTTGGCATCAGCCAATAAGTTGAATGTATATCCGAACCCAACGGCAGGTGTGTTGAATGTAGAATACACAGCAGAAAAAGGCACAGCACAGGTAACGGTGCTTGACTTGAGTGGCCGTGTAGTAATGACACAGACTCATGCCAATGCAGCAGGACAAAATACACTGCAACTAGACCTGAGCAAAGTAGCTAAAGGAGCGTACATGTTAAATGTACAAACCAATGGCAGCAACAATCAGGTGAGAGTGGTAGTGGAGTAATTATTTGGTTTAACAATTTAAGAGGGACGATGCATTTGTATCGCCCCTCTTATTTTTATGAATCCGCTATAAATATTAAGTCGTTTCTATGCTCAATTTATCTGTAAAACCATTGTGTCAGTTCGTCAAATTGTGTCCAATGTAGTTCTTCGGCTCTTTTACTTCCAAAAGGCATTTCCCCCTTTTCAGCCATAACGGAAGTAAATTGCTTTAAAGCATTTTTTAAAATTTTACGCCTTTGATTAAATGCGGCTTTTACCACTCTTCTAAAGTCCGATTCTTTGCTAACAATTTTTTTAGTGCTGTTTAGTTTAAGCCTGATTACACCTGATTTAACCTTTGGTGGAGGATTGAAAACATTTGGCTCTACTGTGAACAAATATTCGCAATCATAACAAGATTGAAGTAATACACTTTGTATTCCATAAGCTTTTTTTCCGGTAGCGGAACAAATACGTTCAGCAACTTCTTTTTGAAACATACCCACAACTTCAGGTATCAAATTTCTATGCTCATATACCTTAAAAAGAATTTGTGTTGAAATGTTATATGGAAAGTTTCCAATAATAGCAGTTGGGACAGAAATAATATTATTCAAGTCAGCGTGTAAAAAGTCTTCTTGTAACAATCGGAACTTGCTACTATCAAAGTGTTGTTTGATATACGCTGCCGATTCCTCATCTATTTCAATCAAGGTTAACTTTCCGGCAAAACGACTAACTAACTCTTCCGTCAACACTCCCATCCCCGGACCAATTTCAATAACCTGATTATATTGAGATAAAGTGAGTGAGTCAACAATAGTATTTGCAATATTCTTGTCTGTTAAAAAATGCTGACCAAGATATTTTTTTGGTTTAACCATGCTTAAGCTATTCAGATTTGCAAAAATGCAAATTTGAATTGTTTCCTTGTTTACAAATAGGAAATGTTGTTATGGTTATTGTTGAGGATAAAACATTCAATTGCCTTATTTTTATTTTTGCAGTTTAAACTTTCTGATTATTGTGAAGTTAACCTCGCTTATTATTGAAGATGATGCCATGCAGGCAGCAAGTCTGAAGAAGATGGTAGAAACAGCATGCCCCGAAATTACTGTTTTAGATATCTGTTTTACCATACCACAGGCTGAAGCAGCAATAAGAAAAATGAAACCTCAGTTTATTTTTCTTGACATCATGATGGAGCCTTTTACGGGGTTTGATCTGTTAAACCGATTTGTTGAAATTGATTTTGAAGTCATTTTTACCACAACCTATCAGGATTTTGCATATAAAGCAATTAAAGTTTCTGCAGTAGATTTTCTTCTTAAGCCATTTGGCGAAGAAGAGCTTAAGCTATCTGTCAAAAAGTTAAAAGAAAAGATTGCATCCAAACAAACAATGGATTACCTGGGTTTACTGATGCAGAATATTCAAAAAAAGCCTGAAGCTATGCAATTAGCTATTCCTGTTCTTACCGGTTATAGATTTGTTGAAGTCAGTCAGATATTATGTGTAGAGAGCAGTGGAAAGTTTAATCAGGTCTTTTTGATCAATGGAGATGATTTTATCAGCACAATAACACTGGCTGAAATAGAAAAATTGGTTCCGGACATTATGTTTTTCAGATCAGCAAAGAATTTTATCGTGAACTTATCTTATGTAATTGAGTATTTAAAAAATCAGGAAAAGATTATTTTGAAGAATGGTAAATCTGCTCCGCTTTCACGTTTGAAAAAAAATTCCTTTTTTACGGCAATCAATCGCTTTCAGAATTCCTAAAAGCTACTTAACTTATTGTTGTTGACGACACCAATAACTTTACCTATGAATTCTGTGCCGTGAAATGGCGTATTCTTCGATTTCGAAAACATTTCCTTCTCTGAGAAAATAGAGGTTTTGTCAGGATGATATACTGTCATATTTGCTGTTTCAGCTTCATTGATGCTTGGTATTTCCAAACCAAGAATTTTACGTGGATTGCCTGAAAAAATATTAAATAAAATTTCAGCATCAAGCTGACCTTTAAAGGCTGTACTTAATGTCGCAAATGTTGTTTCAATGGATGAAATGCCATGTGCAGCATAATCATATTCGCAATTTTTTACCTCAATGTCCTGCGGAGAATGGTCACTGCATACACAATCAATCACGCCATCGGTAATTCCTTTTTTTAATGCCTGTATATCTGTTCTGCTTCGCAATACAGGTTTTACTTTGTATTTACTGTCAAATGATTCTACTAAAGTTTCATCAAGCATTAAATTGTGAGCATTTACTTCAGCTGTAATTTTAATTCCTTTTGACTTTGCATTGCGAATTTGTACCACACTTCCTGCTGTACTTATTCCGCTAATATGAACCGGTATTCCTGTATATTCAGCAATCCTGATAATGCGGTTTAGCCCGATTTCCTCAGCCACTGCCGGACAACCTTTCATTCCAGTTCTCACACTGCTGGGGCTTTCATTTATCAGATAGTTGTTACTTAAAGATGGTTCGTCAGCATACGAAATAATTCTTGCGCCAAATGTGTTGCTGTATTGTAAAGCTCTTACAAGCATTCCGGGGTCGTTTACTTTTTTATCATCAGTAAAGGCAATGGCTCCTGAAACATACATCTCATATAGTTCTGCCATGTCAATACCTTTTCTGTCAGTAGTCAGGCATCCTGCAACATGAACATTAACCAAACTGTTTCGACATTTGTTTAAAATAAATTCGGTATCACTTTTTGATTGTATCGGATATAATGTTGAAGGCATTAATAATACCTCTGTAAAACCACCTGCCGCTGCAGCTTTTATCCCGCTGCCAAGATCTTCTTTATGCTCTTCACCGGGCTCTCTGAAATTTGCTCTCATATCAAACCAACCGGGCATAACATAACAACCCTTCAGGTCAAGCTCTTTTATTCCTTCCTCATTACCTGCGTTTGTAGTTATACTCTTAATTTTTCCGTTGACAATAATAATATCACGTGTCTTTTGATGATGTGTGGTTCCCGGGTTGATAATCCTTACCGATTTTAAGATTATATCCATGGTTTTAATTTTTTAGTGTTACCATTTTTCTGTCACTGCGAAGTAATAATGTCTCTGCTATTAAAAATAGCAATGTTGCCAATATACAATATTTCCAGAGTGAAATACCTGATGCGTATTGTTTAATAAATTTTGTGAGGCCGCTTCCAGTAGGATTAATTACTTCTACTGATTTGAATTTGCCGTTGCCATACATACTTTTTAATTCCTCATCACTGAAGGTTTTCAGATCAGATTCTTTTCTATTGTAATTTAATGCAATGATTGAAAGTATGCTGTCGTTTAAATTTTTTAATTGATAGAAACCTGCCTGTTCTATACCTGTTAGATTGATTAGTGTTCCATCATTTGCAGTTTTAAATTCAGGAATAATATCCGTTTTTGTATCACTGTTAATTAAATGTAACACATCGTTTGTTTGTATTGATGAGGGTATTTTAATGTCACTGTTTTCTCCGATAAACAGAGTAGGCTGAGAAGATGGGGCACTTAACAATATGGTTTTGAAAAGTACAGGTGCAAATAATGCATGAGTAACAAAAGTACCTGTCGTAGGTTGTGCTGCTGAAGTAAACTGATAAACATTACCGGATTTTCTATGGTAATAATTTAAAAAAGAAAGACCACCCTGCAATTGCATTACTATGTTTTTCCCTGACCTCAGTGAAGATACGGTTTCATAACTCTGATTTACTGTAGGTAAACTCATCCTGTCATCTGTCTTCTCAAACATATCGTGAAACAACGGATTGGCTAAGTCAAGTTTGCTAACACTGATGCTGTTGGTATTTAGGGTACTGTAATTTTCTACATTCAGTTTACCAAAAAGATTTTCATAACCATTAGGTGTGATATTGGAATCGGGAAAAATAATTAACGTACCTCCTAAATCAACAAAACGTGCAATTTCATCACTCATTCCGGATGATATGTCTTTAAGGTCAGTAAGGATTACTGCATTGCACTTTTTCAGCATGGCATAATCAACTGCATTTTGTGTGCTGAAGGTATAATCTATTAAACTATTATTCGCTAAGAGTTTGTCAATGAAAATATTCTTGCTGCTTCCAATATGATAAACAGGAATTTTATCTGCAATACGAAAAGAAAGATAATAGGTGTCATCAAAGGTAATCGGGTTGTCATCAATTTCTACTTTTGCCAGTTGCCAACCGGGCTGTGTTATGGTGAAGTTCATTTTTACGGTAGCGTCCATTCCTGCATTAATTTTTGCAGATGCCACTGTTTTTTGTGAGTTGTTTATATAAAATCTAACAGGTACTTCGGCATCTTCGTTACCGTAGTTTCTGACTTTAACATTGAGTTCAGATGGAGTATTCAGCTGAATCACCGGAGCACTTAGCCAGCATGAATCAATTGCAATATTTTTTACTTCTTCGGCATCTGTTTTTAACAGATTTAATTTTAATAGACTATCATTAACTCCCGGTTGCATATCAAAGAAGCTCTTTTGAAAGTCAGAGATAATAAATGATGAACGATTGTCAGAGTTTGATTTTTTTAATGCATCAGTCTGGCGAATTAATACTTCATTGATATTTCGACTTTGCGGATTTATTTTGATGCGATCTGTTAGCTCAAGCAATTCATCACGGTCAATGAGTCGTTGCTGTTCACCTTTAAATTCATTTGTAAGAAGCTGAAACTTTGTTGATGACGGGAGTGATGTAGCAATGGTTCTGCATTTATCTTTTGCTTCATCAAGTAATGAACCTTCCTTGCCGGAAAGATTCATACTGAAAGAATTATCAATATAAAGACTGACGATTTGCTGCCCTGATGACTCTGTTGACTTGGTTGGAACAAAAGGTTGTGCAAAAGCCAGAATCAGAAAGGCTAATGCCATAAGCCGCATTAGCAATACCAGCAAGTGCTTTAATTTAGAGTGCGATTGCGTTTGTTCTTTTATTTCTTTCAGAAACCTGACATTGGTGAATTCAATTTTTTTGAATCTCCTGAAATTAAACAGGTGTATAATGATAGGAATAGAAAGCGCTGCCAGAAACCAAAGAAAAAACGGATAAACGAATTGTATTGGCATTTTTAATTGAGGAACGCCACAAATATACTTAAATATGCACCATTTTAGTTAAAGTTGTATGAGTAATTAAATTAATGCATTTATTTTTGCTCAGAGATGCTTAAGTCATATTTTTCTGATGATGTAGAAGCCGGCATAGACGAGGCCGGAAGGGGTTGTCTGGCAGGCCCTGTTTTTGCGGCTGCTGTAATTCTTCCTCGTGATTTTAGTAACGTTCAATTGAATGACTCAAAAAAACTTACTGCTTCACAGAGAGATAAGTTGCGCTTAGTTATTGAAAAGGAGGCTTTGGCCTGGGCAGTGGCATCTTGTACACATTCCGAGATTGATAAGATTAATATTTTGCAGGCTACATATAAAGCAATGCATAATGCAATCTCAAAGTTGGAAATATTTCCTGAAAGATTACTCATAGATGGCAACAGGTTTAAAAAATATAAAGCAGTACCCCATCATTGTATTGTAAAAGGCGATGGTTTGTTTGCTTCCATTGCTGCTGCATCTGTTCTAGCTAAAACACATCGCGATGAATATATGCATCAGTTACATCTTAAACACCCTGTTTATAGTTGGGATAGAAATAAAGCATACGCTACAGCAATTCATGTTGAAGCAATAAAAAAATTTGGCCTGTCTCCTTACCATCGGAAATCATTTCAACTAAAGTCATTACAACCTCAATTGATTTTTCCTGAAAACTGAAATTGCAGCGGCTACAGGCATCCCGAGTCAACACATAGATAATGTTTCACGACCGGCTTACTTAGCGCAGAAATACTCAAGTTGTCCGAAGCATCAGCAATATCTTTAATTACATTGTCCTTGAAAAGAATATTTATATTTTCCTGACTTTTTGTGTATGCACTGTTTTCGATTTTCCCTGTAAAAACTAGACTTGATGTTTCTTCCTCTGTAATGTTATAAGCTTTTACAGCTTTCTTTAAATAATTTTCTGTTTCTTGTTGCGTAAATGACTTTTCCTGTAGTTTAATTTTAAACAGATTTCTGTCAATCAACCCTTTACATAAATGAGATAAAATAAAATCATCGTGGGTCATCCATTCTTTAATGCTGGTAAATATGTCGAAGTCATCAAGCTGACAGAACTCATCTATTAAATGTGGTTGTTGCTTAAAGTCTCTTGAAGTAAAATTATTTTTAAGAAATATTTTAAATGATTTTGTTCCGAATAAATCATGACCTTTTGCAGTCAAATAACGTGCTCTTTTTAAAGTGTTGATGAGTTGGTTTTCTGCAGCAAGAACTGTTTTATGCAAATAAACCTGCCAATACATTAGCCTCCTAGCAACAATAAATTTTTCTACTGAATAAATTCCTTTTGCATCAATAACCAGCTTGTCATCAAATACGTTTAGCATTTTTAAAATTCTCTCACTGCTGATAATACCTTCAGAAACACCCGTAAAAAAACTATCACGTGCTAAGTAATCCAATCGGTCCATATCCAACTGGCTGCTGACTAACTGGTGCAGAAATTTTTTGGGATAAACATTTTTAAAAATTTCAATTGCCATATTCAATGCACCACCCATTGATTCATTGATTTTCTCCATAATCATCATGGAAATTTCTTCGTGCTTTAAATGCGCAACAAGTGTGTGCTCTAAAGCATGGGAAAATGGTCCATGCCCAATGTCATGAAGTAAGATAGCTGCACTCACTGCTTCTTCTTCAGTAGCAGAAATTTCATGACCTTTGTTTCTTAATGTTTCAATTGCAATTTGTGTTATATGCATTGCACCAATAGCATGATGAAATCGCGTGTGCACTGCGCCCGGATAGACATATTGTGCCAATCCCAATTGCCTGATTCGCCTCAACCTTTGAAAGTATGGATGTTCTATCAGGTCGAATATAAATTCGGAAGGAATGGTTATAAAACCATGAACCGGGTCGTTAATAATTTTTTTCTTATTCACTATTGTTTATCGGAGAAACAACAAAAGTAAATAATAGTACAGTAGGTTTTTATGTGGAGTTATAGTGATCCGTTAAACAATGCGTCAATGGCACTCAGGTTAGTAACAAAGCCCATTTTTTCTGAAAAAACCTGCGGATAGGAGGGAATGTTTAAATCAGAAATTTGTTTTTGTGATTTTGCATCAGAGATATAGCGAAAGTCATTTTTGTAGCTCGCCTGAAAAGATGTGGTAAAATTTATTGCTGCCGTTTTCTTTTTGGCTTTCAATATGAACGATAAAATTTTTGTGTTTAGTTCAATTAATAAACGATGGTTGTCAAATAGGATAGACTCTAATTCGTCTTTGTAAAATTCAAACAAGGCACTTCTGTTATATGCAGTAGTTAGACTACGCCAATGTTGCTGCTTCCATTTGCCGTTACAAATTTCAATATTACCTGTTGGTGTTTTTACATGATTTTGTTTTATAGGAACAGTAAGCGTTTGTATGCCATTAGGGCCAAGGATGTGACAGCGATTCCTGTTGGTCTGATGTGGAAAATGCTCCTTAGCTTCGATAATTATCTCATCGAACTGAAGAATATGTGTAAAGTATTCCAGCGAAGGAAAATATGCTGTTGAAAATACAGCAATAGACATTAATGAATAAAGTTAAATAAGCGACCCCATCTTATTTTATCAAAGAAAGTACCATTGCTGTTCCAGCTTAGCCAGATAAAAACAGCTTTACCTACAATATGGTCTTCCGGAACAAATCCCCAAAATCGAGAATCGGCACTGTTATGTCTGTTGTCACCCATCATCCAATAGTAATCTTGTTTGAATGTGTAGGTTGTTGTAGGTGTTCCGTTAATTATAAATTGATTGCCTTTTATGACTAAGGTGTTATTTTCGAATTCTACAATGCAGCGCTGATAAAAAGGAAGGTTTGCTTCGGTCAAAGTAATGGTGTTTCCTGCTTTGGGAATCCAGATCGGTCCATAGTTGTCAATATTCCAGTTGTAACGCGTATCAAATGGAAATAATTTTTGAAACTGACTTGGCGCACCCGGAAGTTGATTATATAGTTCAACACTTTTTATGAAAGGCAATTTCTTTAATTCATCTGAAATTTCCTTAGTCAATGTAAATTGATAGATCCCATTTCCAAGATTTGCGCCTTCGTAAATATTGTATTTTTCTAATGTTTTTGGATTGATAGTGTTGCCATCAGTAATTACGGTGTAGGTCATTTGTCCATGTTCGGGAAGTGGAACAGGCTTGTTGTTGATATACAAAAGTCCATCAATGATTTTTAAACTGTCACCGGGAATGCCGACACATCGCTTGATGTAATGTGTCTTTTTATCAATAGGTCTTTTTAAATCATCATCAGGGTAGAATACATTTCCCGGGTAATTAAAAACAACAACATCATTGTTTTTGATATTGCCAAATCCCGGCAGGCGATGGTAGCCCCATTTAATTGCATCACTGTACGACTTTCCGCCAATTATCGGCAATTCCTGATGTACAAATGGAAACGATAATGGAGTCATAGGTGTTCTTGCACCATAACTTACTTTACTTACAAAAAGGAAATCGCCAACGAGTAACGATTTTTCCATTGAAGGTGTTGGTATAGTAAAAGCTTCAATTAAAAAAGTTCTTATTATAGTTGCAGCTACAACGGCAAAAACCAATGCATCAATCCACTCACGTGTTTTACTTTTACGTCCGTTGCTTTTCCAAAATTTCCAATTCATTTGTAACAGGTTATAGTTATTCCGGGACGAAAATAAGATTCCTATAATTACAAATCAGATGTTTTACACTGCGTTTTCAACGGGTTTTTAAGACTTCATCACATAGTCACAAAAAGACAGTGGGTCAGCAATTATCCTCTAAGGCGGGATCGCTAAGACAATTGTGTTAATACAGTTTGTTGAAAAGTACATTAAGTACATAGGAAACATGCATGCTTAATCATGTTTCTTTGCCCGAAAGAGTCAGAATATGATTTATCTTACTTATGCCGATCAGCCCTCTGGTGTTTATTCGAGTCAGGTTATCGATGTATGTAATTTTTTGAATGAAAGCCACAATGCACAAATTAGATTGGTGTCATTTATTTCACTGCACAATTTCAGTCATAATAGACAAAAAATTAAACGTGAAATGCCTTCGGCAATTGTCTTGCCAATGCTTCCTCGAATGACAAGTTTTGGTTTTAATACACTGATGCTGTTTTTTGTTTTACTATTTCTAAATCAGCGAAGTGTAATTGCAAGAAACGTCCTGGCTGCACGGATAGCATTGCGTTTAAGGTCTTTCTTAAAACTAAAAGTATGTTTTGATGGTCGTGGTGCCATCGCTGCTGAATGGAATGAATATCAGGTAGTGCCGTTGCAGGAATGGAAAAATAGTATTCATACATGGGAAAAGTTAGTTGTACTAAATGTCGATTTTCGAATAGCCGTTTCAGAAGAATTGGTAAAATATTGGAATGAACGTTATGGCTACAGTGAAAACAAGCATGTTGTTATTCCATGTACACTAAACACAAGTTTTCGTCCTGAAATTTTAAAACAGGAGGAAATAGAAAATGCAAGAAAAAAAATGAAATTCGATGCAGATGATATCATCCTGGTTTATTCCGGTTCAACAGCAGGATGGCAGTCATTTGATTTATTACAGGGATTTTTGCAGAAGATTATCAATAATAATAAAAATATTAAAGTGCTGTTTCTCTCCGAAAAGGATAAAAATGTAGATCAGCTGAAAGCAGAGTTCCCTGATAAAATTTTTCAGACTTTTGTAAAACACAGTGAAGTGTCAGGAATATTGAAATCATGTGATATTGGAATTTTAATTAGAGAGAAAAGTGTTACCAATCAGGTAGCCTCACCCACTAAGTTTGCCGAATATTTATCTGCAGGCTTACCTGTAATTATCTCTGAAGGTATTGGAGATTATACTTCATTTGTAAAGCAAAATGATTGCGGTTGGGTGTTGGACGAATCTCCGTTGCAGATGAATCGGTTGAATATTTCCGAAAGAAACAGGCTGCTTCAACTGGTAAATGACCACTTTACAAAAAAATCGCACAATGCAAGTTATACCAATTTAATACAATTAATGACTTAAACTTTTTTATAAAACATTCGTACAACAAGCCTTTATTAGAAACATAGAAATTTATAACCACCATTTTTTATGAAACGGATATTAGTAACAGGCGGTGCAGGGTTTATTGGCTCAGCCGTAATTGCACACCTTCAGAAACAAAAACATGAGATTTTTGTAATTGACAATCTATCTTTTGGCAACAGACAGTTTATCAATATTGATGACAGTCATTTTTTTAATGCTGATATTCTTGATGAACAGCGTCTTGATGAAATCATAGGTAAAATCAGACCTCAGTATATTATTCATCTGGCAGCAGTACATTTTATTCCCTATTGTAATCAACATCCTTACGAGAGCAGTAATATCAATATCAGAGGAACAATGCACCTCCTAAAGGCAGCACAAAAATATACACCGGAGAAAGTGTTTTTTGCATCTACAGCTGCCGTTTATCCAATTTACGACTTAGCTGTGAGTGAAAGTTTTGCCACAGGTCCAATGGATATTTATGGATTATCAAAACTAACAGGCGAGCATTTATGCAATGAGTTTTTTTTAGAGACTGATATCCCTGTTATTGTTTGCAGGTTTTTTAATGCCTTTGGCCCGAATGAAACCAATCCACACCTGATACCGGAAATTCAAAAACAGGTTCTTGAGGGAAAGAGAGTGATTAAATTAGGGAACCTTACTCCCAAACGTGATTTTATTCACACCTACGATATGGCTGCAGCTGTAGAAACATTACTTACCCATGTTGAAGGAGGTATTCATACCTATAATCTCGGTCGTGGTATTGAGTATTCGGTTACAGAAATTGTTGATGCTTTCTCTAAAGCAATAAATGAAAAAATAGAAATTGAAGTGGATCAGTCAAGAGTTCGTAAAGTAGAAAGACAACATTTGCTTGCAGATGTTTCTAAATTGAAATCACTTGGATGGACTCCTAAAATTGGAATTGAAGAAGGAATTAAAACATTGGTGCAATGAGTCAACCTGTTCAGGTGGTTTTTTGTACTGATGGTGTATATCCGCAACTTGTTGGTGGAATTCAAAAACATACACGTTTGTTGGTTGAAGAACTGGCAAGAACAAAAAAAATTAAAATTGCAGTTATTCATCAACATCATGAACAGAATGTCTTTGATGCATCATTGAATATTACTGAAATTGGCATCAAGCGCAATAAACATAGTAGTAATTATCTGTTGAATGAGTTTTATTATTCTAAGCAGGTTTATGAAGCATTAAAACAGTTTCCTGATGCTGTAATTTATGCACAAGGAATGGCCGTTTGGCATAATATAGATAAAATTGGAAGCCGTGTTATACTAAATCCTCATGGATTGGAATTTTATCAGGCACTTTCTTTCTCAGATAGATTAAAAGCTATACCATTTAAATTTGTTTTTGGATATCTTTTTTCAAAAGCTGCAAAAGTTGTTTCACTCGGTGGCCGTTTAACACAACTATTAAAAAGTAATGTTAAAAGTCATCATAATAAAATTGTTGTGTTGCCGAATGCAATAAATCTGCCTGCTCAAAAATTTGAGCGATCAGTTTTTGATAAAAGGCCTATAAAACTTTTGTTTGTTGGAAGGTTTGCTGCTAATAAAGGTATTCATGTATTGATGGATGCAGCTGCCCAATTAAATAATGGCGGCTATAAAAATGAACTTGAGTTTCATTTGGTCGGCAAAGGTCCCTTGTTTGAACATTTCAGCACTACGGTTAAAGAGCCTAATGTAGTTTTTCATGGCTTTGCCGATGATGATAAGTTAAACAGTCTTTATAAAGAATGTGACATTTTTGTTTTACCAACATTGTTTGAAGGTATGCCTACAGTTGTATTAGAAGCTATGAGTTATTCATTGCCTATAATTGTAACAGATACAGGCGCAACTACCGTTATGGTTGATTCTTTAAACGGCTATATCATTGAGAAATCTGATGTGAAATCTCTTAAAGATGCTATTTCTATGTATTTTGTTTTGAACGAACAAGCAAAAAAACGTTTGGCAGAGCAGTCATACCTAAGAGTAAAAGAGAAATTTACATGGCCGGTTATCGCACAGCAACATCTTGAACTCTTTCAACAAATGGCTGAACAGAAAACATAAATATTAAATTTGTAGCTCTAAACCACCAAATGCTTCAATTTATCCGAAATAATGCACAGTTTGTGATCATGTGTTTTGCATGGGTCTTCTGTGGTATGGTAAATGAAACACTTGGTGTTGCTGCAGTAGCGTTGAGTGTAGTAATGCTCAAATTAAAGGGCATGTACAAAGAGCTGATATTAGGCTTGTTTTTTCTACTTGTGATGAGCGATAGTCGTCAATCAGAAGCATTATATGCAGCTCAGGCAAAGAATATTTACATCGTATTGCTGTCTTTGTTTTATTTTTTCGATAGAAAAAACTTCACAGGTACAAACGATTATTTTAAACCGTTCATTTTGTTTTTTATATGGAGTGCAGCAATGTTAATGCAAGCACCATCTGTAAACTTTATGAATAGTGCAATGAAAACATTAAGTTATATATTGCTGTTTACCGTAGTTCCTGGCTATTTCATTAAAGCTTTTCGTGAGTTGGGTGAGAGTTTTATAAAAGAAGTCATCATGCTTTTTTGTTGTATTCTTTTAATAGGCATTGTCATGATTCCATTGTTTCCTAATACAGTTTTTCTTGTTGGCCGATTCTGTGGCGTTTATGGGAATCCTAATGGTATTGGTATTGCATGCACCCTACTGTTTATGCTTGTATTTATTTCCTTGAAAAAATTTCCCGGACTTCTTGATCAGAATGAAACACGCATTGTTTACGGACTAATCATTTTGAGTACACTGCTTGCAGTTTCTCGGAATACCATGATGTCAATAATTATATTTTTGTTGTTTGCTCGTTTCTATGAGATGGGCTACCTTGCAGGGTTTGCAATTCTGGTTATTGCACTTGTTGCGTATGAATTAATCAATCAGAATATAGTGGCTATTGTAGAAGCATTGGGTCTCGGACATTATTTGCGTGCAGAAGCTATTGAAGATGGCTCAGGTAGGTTGATTGCGTGGCGTGCTGCCTGGAAGCAAATTCAATCACAGTTTTTCTTAGGGCGAGGGTTTGCTTATGATGAGTGGTATTTCTATGAAAACAGACATTGGCTAAGTGCTTTAGGTCATCAGGGTGGCGTTCACAACTCATGGCTTGCTATATGGATGAACACCGGCTTGATTGGACTTATTCTGTTTGCAATTGGATTTATAAAAACATTTGTAAAAGCGATGCTTCACTCTAAACTGGCTTTTCCGGTTTTGTTTGCTGTTATTTTTTCAGCATCGTTCGAAGCTTGGATAATGGGCTCCTTAAATCCATTTCACATAGTGCTTATTTTAATTCTTAATTTTATTATTAACATAGATCAATTTAATGCAGACCGCGAAGAAGAAAGCATTGTTCCTATATCTTGAACCTGCAGGTTATGTTGAAGCCTGTTTTAAAAAGACAGCACAAAACTATCCAGTAGAGTTGCATGTTGTTAAGTATCCGCTTGACCCCAATGCGCCATTCCGATTTGATGATGTTGCAAACATTACTTATTACGACAGAAATCAGTATCAGGAACAAAAACTTAATGACTTAGTAGCATCAATAAATCCCGATTTTATCTTTTGTAATGGATGGATGGATAAAGGTTATGTAAATGTTGCTAAACAATTCTCAGGAAAAATACCTACAGTGCTTGCCTTCGATAATTTGTGGGAAGGAAAACTTAAACAATATATAGCATCGGTAACAGCACCATTTATTTTGCCTCGCATTTTTTCACATTGCTGGGTGCCCGGTCAGCCACAGGTTGTTTATGCAAAAAAACTTGGCTTCAAAGAAAATCGTATTGAAACAGGAATGTATTCTGCCAATTACGAATTGTTCGATCAGGCATATCATAAATTAATACCTATAAAAGAAAAAAAATTTCCTAAGCGTTTTATTTTTGTTGGACGTTATATAGAAATTAAAGGTATTCGCGAACTGTGGCAGGCATTTACGCAGTTGCAGAATGAAATGCCAAACGAATGGGAGTTGTGGTGTTTAGGTAAAGGACCACTTGAAAAAGAGTTCCCTCAACATCCTAAAATCAGAAATGTAGGTTTTATTCAACCTTCTGCAATGGAGGAGTACATGCGTCAGACAGGGGTATTTCTTTTACCCACTTACGATGAGCATTGGGGTGTGGTAGTTCATGAATATGCCATTGCAGGTTATCCGTTGTTGTTAAGCACAAAAGCTCCTGCTGGTACTGCCTTCTTAAAACAAGGTGAAAACGGATATTATCATGAGCCAAGCAATGTTGAATCACTGAAGGAGGCACTCAAAAAAATAATGCTTTTGCCCGATAGTACTTTAATAGAGATGGGTAAAAAAAGTCATGAATTGTCAAAGTCTATGACACCCGATACATGGGCTGCTGTAGTCTGGAAAATTTTAAACAGTAAATAAATTATGTGTGGAATAACAGGTATTTATGGAATGAGCAGCGGACAGTCGTCATCCTCAATAAGGCTGATGAACAATGCTATTTCACACCGTGGCCCTGATGATGAAGGATACTATGTTGACGAACAGGTTGCACTTGGTCACCGAAGATTAGCAATTATTGATCTTTCTCCGGCAGGTCATCAGCCAATGCATAGTAATGATGGGAATCTTGAAATTGCTTTCAATGGTGAGATTTATAACTTTAATGATGTAAAAAAACTTCTTACTGGATATGCGTTTAAATCAGGTAGTGATACAGAAGTTATTCTTGCGGCATACCAGCAATGGGGAAAAGATTGTTTGCATCATTTAAATGGCATGTTTGCTTTTGCTATTTGGGATAAGGCCAAGCAAGAGCTTTTTATTGCACGCGACAGATTAGGAATAAAGCCAGTTTATTACTTCAGCAAGGATAAAATGTTTTTGTTCAGCTCAGAAATAAGAGCATTGCTGCAGTCAGGAATTGTGCCGCGAAAAATTAACCGAAAGGTCATTCATGAGTATTTTACTTATCAGACCATCCATGCACCTCAGACATTTATCAATAATGTTTTTATGCTCATGCCCGGGCATTGCATGACAATTAATACTTCCGGAATTAATATAGAACGTTATTGGCATATTGTAGAAAATACTGATTTTTCTTCTTCAGGAAAAAGTTACCGTGAGGTTTGTGAAGATATCAATAAATTATTTTTTGATGCTGTAAACAGACGCCTTATCAGTGATGTTCCTTTTGGTGCATTTCTTTCAGGTGGAATTGACTCCAGTGCTGTTGTAGGTGCAATGAGCCGAATACACTCTCAACCGGTAAAAACATTTACCATTGCTTTTGATGAATCAGATTTCAGTGAAGCAAAATTTGCTAAATTGATTGCAGATAAATTCAAAACAGATCACCATGAGTTTTTACTAAAACCCGAAGACTTTTTAAATCAGCTGCCTGAAGCAATGAATGCTCTTGATCATCCAAGTGGTGATGGCCCTAACTCATATATCGTTTCAAAAATTACAAGGCAGGCCGGTGTCACTATGGCACTATCAGGACTTGGAGGCGATGAGCTGTTTGCCGGTTATCCTGTTTTTAAGCGTACAGAATTGTTGTATCAGAAAAGCTGGTTATGGAAGTTGCCATTACCACTTCGTCAGTTGTTAGGCAAGTTAATTACAGTATTAAAGAAAGATACAGCAAGCATTAAACTGCAACAGTTGCTGCTGTCGCCTGACGCTTCTTTGCAATATTCATTTCCGGTTTCAAGGCAAGTAAGTAATGCACAACAGTTATCATTATTTATTGAAGAGAAGTTTAATGGCATTGATGCTGTTAAAGAAATAATTAAAGAGTTGAATAAAAGTTCTGCCGGACTTCCGCTGTTTAGTCAGGTTAGTGCAGCAGAAATATCGAGCTATATGCAAAACGTGTTGTTGCGCGATACCGATCAAATGAGTATGGCTGTTGCACTTGAAGTAAGAGTCCCTTTTCTTGACTATAAGTTGGTAGAGTACGTAATGGGCGTGAAAGATGAATATAAAAATCCTGTTTATCCTAAAAGACTATTAGTGGATAGTTTAGGAGATTTGTTGCCCGATGAAGTTGTGCACCGAAAAAAAATGGGTTTTGTTTTTCCTTGGGAACGATGGTTGAAAAAAGAGCTGCATGCTTTCTGCGGTGACCGTATTTACGCACTTGCCGATCGTGGTTTCATGAATAAAGAAGCGCTTACTAACAGATGGCAAAGTTTTAATGAGGGAAAGCCGGGTGTGCGCTGGCTCGATATGTGGCTTTGTGTTGTGCTTGAACATTGGCTCGAAAAAAATAATATTGAATACTGATGTCTTCAAGAAAAAAAGTTCTCATCGCAATTGACTGGTACCTTCCTGGCTATAAAGCTGGTGGACCAATACGTTCTTGTGCCAGTATTATCAACTGTTTAAAAAATGATTTTGACTTTGCCGTTATAACTTCGGATACAGATTTTAGTGACGATAAACCGTATGAAGGTATTATTTCCGATGCATGGAATATTTTACCTGATGGTACACGAGTTTATTATTTTTCTAAAAATAATTTAAGTCAGAAATCATTTCGAGAGGTCATTCAAAAAGAAAAGCCCGACATATTGTATATGAACAGCTTTTTTTCTCAAAACTTTACTTTAAAACCACTAAAGATAGCCCGTAAATATCTTCCGGAATGTAAATGTATTATTGCACCAAGAGGTATGTTAGGTGCAGGTGCATTAGCTATTAAGCCATTAAAGAAACTTGCATTCATTTCTCTTTCTAAAATGCTTGCCACCTTTGACAAGGTGCGATGGCATGCCAGCACAGAGCAAGAAGCAAAAGAAATTAAAGCAATTTTTGGTAATAGAGCAGAGGTTAGGGTAGCACTAAATTTATCATCTGTAAAACCTGCTGTTGCAGAAACCAAAATTAAAAATGCCGGTCATCTGAATCTGGTATTTTTTAGCCGTATTTCTAAAAAGAAAAATCTGCATCTTGTTTTGGAATGGCTTAAAGCAATTCCACAGCATCTGAAAATCATATTTCACATTTATGGAACTCTTGAAGATGATGCCTACTGGAGTCAATGCAACGATTTGATTAAATTGTTACCTCAAAATATTGCTGTTGAATACAAGGGAGTTGTTGATGCAACACATTCTGAATCTGTCTTTGAAAACAATCATTTTTCAATTCTGCCAACTATGCATGAAAATTACGGTCATGCTATTGTTGAGAGTTTGGCTTTTGGGGTTCCGGTTATTATCAGCAACAATACCCCATGGCATGGGCTTGAGGAAAAATTTGCCGGTTTTGATTTCCCGTTAGAGAATCAACAGCATTTTATCGAAAGTCTAATAAAATCAGCTTCTATGGATCAGGAAACGTATAAATTGTGGCAACATGGAGCAATGGAACTTGCTATGCAAGTATTAAATAATTCAGATACGGTAAATCAGAATAAAAAATTGTTTGCAGAATGATTTTGCAACCTATTTTTGTATAATGGGTAAAAGTCCCTAAGGAATATAATGAATATGAAGATTTCGATTGTAACGATAACCTATAATAGTGCTGCAACTATTGAAGACACCATAAAATCTGTTGTCGTGCAGGACTATCCTGACATGGAATATTTGCTGATTGATGGTAAATCAAAAGACAGTACACTTCAGATAGCAGAGAAGTATAAAGATAAGATTACCAAAATTGTTTCTGAAAAAGACGGAGGCCTTTACTTTGGTCTCAATAAAGGTTTAAAAATGGCTTCAGGTGATGTAATTGGAGCTATTCACTCTGACGATTTATATGCACACCCGCAGGTTGTTTCCAATGTCATGAAACTGTTTAATGCCGACCCCGAACTGGAAGGTGTTTATGCCGATTTAATTTTTGTTAACCGTGAAGATACCAATAAAGTAATGCGTGTTTGGAAAGCCGGAGAATATAAGCCCGATTCATTTGAAAAAGGATGGATGCCACCGCACCCTACATTCTTTGTGCGCAAGTCTGTTTATGAAAAATATGGATATATCAATACCGATCTAAAACTTTCTGCTGATTATGAGTTAATGCTCAGGCTTATTCATAAGCATAAAATAAAGATTGCCTATCTCCCCGAAACTATTGTTAAAATGAGAATGGGAGGCGTTAGTAATATCAGCTTTTTTGTGAAACTTAAAGCGAATATTGAAGATAAACTAGCATGGAAAATGAATAACCTGAAGCCCGGATTCTTCACAACCCTTCGAAAGCCACTTCGAAAAATCAGTCAGTATTTTAAAAAGGCATATAATACTTTCTTCTACTAAGTTAATTATTTGATTGTCTGCATTCTGCAATATTGTTTAACTTTAACATTATTTAAGTTAAACATTAATAGATAATTCATGTTTGCATCGTAAGTTTGTTGAGCTTTAATTTAAAAAGGTTAAACAAATGAAAAACTCAGATATCATATTTAAAGACTCAGTAAAAGACCACTATCGTTCTTTAAGAGGTTTTGCATTAAAACTCACTCAGAATTCTGAAGATGCTAACGACCTTATTCAGGAAACAATGTTAAAGGCATTAAACAACGAAGATAAATTTGAAAAAGGAACCAATCTTAGCGGATGGCTATACACTATAATGCGAAATATTTTCATTAACAATTATCGCAGAATGGTAAAAAGTCAGACATTTTTAGATAGTACAGAGAATCAATTCTTCCTGAATAACATTAAAAATGCTACCAGAAACAGGGGAGAGGCTAACTTGGTAATGAAGGAAATCAACAATGCAATCAACGACTTGTCCGATAATCTTAAAGTGCCTTTCATGATGAGTTACCGCGGATATAAATATGAAGAGATAGCGTCACAGTTGTCAATTCCATTAGGTACTGTAAAAATCAGAATACATACGGCAAGACAAAAACTGAAAGAGAAACTTAATGTTTATAATTCATTGTCGTTTTAAGAATATAGTTTTCGGATTACGGTCAAAAGAATTTTTGATAATGGCGTATTGATTTTTTAGTACTCTATTCGTCCCAAAAACAATTTCAAAGCTTTTTCTTTTTCTTTATCTAATCTGAAGTCAATGTTTTCTGTTAAATAGCTTTTTACATCAAAAAGATAATCCGGTTGTAATTGTTTGCTTAACTCAGGAATTAATGCAACTCCCTGATTGAGCGCATCAGAAAATGCATTTATAAAATCTTCCGGTAATGACTTATTGCTCACCCAACAAGCAAATACAAAGGGTAGGCCTGTATGTTTTTTCCATTCTGTGGCAAGGTCATACACATATTTGAAGTTCGACTTCAACGCCAATGCTCTGTCACCTATAACAACTCCTGCAGTTTGACCTTCTATTTTATTTTCAAATCCGTTTTCAGAAGGAAGCCAACTAACATCAATTTTCCAGAACTCTTTTGCAAGCAACTGTGCCAGCATTACCGAAGTCCGGCTTTGATAATCAAGCCAGATTTGTTTTATTTCATTTAACGGAGTCTGACTCAGCAACAACACAGAGTTAACATTGCCGTTTGAGGCAATACAAAACGGAGTTATTATCTGTACATTTTTTACCAAAGGCAGAACGGCTATAGGTATCAATCCGATATCTGCTTTCCCATTGATTAGTTTTTCTGCACAAGTAGATGGAATGTCTAACGACAAATCAATTTTGTTTATGATATTATTTTGTGTCAACCCGGCAACAAATGGTTTGGAGTTGAGATAAGAAACTACAGATACCCGAATCACTTTTAATGAATAATTTTAAAGACCATTTCTCTGAGCAATTCTCCTGCTGGCACCTGATCTGTACTGCCAACACCTTTCGATTTTAAATCATACTCGCGTAGCCAACCGATAATCTGCTCTAATTTCCAGACAGGATAGTTTCTGGCAGCACGTTCATAATCTTTAATAAAAAATGGACTTATGCCCATTGCAGAAGCAAGTGATGCAGAAGATTTGTCGGTAGTGAAATGATAAATCAGAATTTTATTGAAGTAAGCAAACAAACTGCCAACAATCAGTTGAATAGGATTGTTTTTTGAATTCGCTTCAAAATAATTTACAATTCTGTTTGCTTTTAAAATGTTTCGTTCTGCTAATGCATTCTGTAATTCAAAAACATTATAGTCTTTACTGACTCCAATATGCTCACGAATATCGTTTATTGTAATTACCGATTTGTCTTTAAGATTAATCAGCATTTTCCCCACTTCATTGTTGATTTTAGATAAATCATTCCCTAAATATTCGGCAAGCATTTCTACAGCATGGTCATCAGCTTTAATTTTCCTTTCCTTCAGATAATTTTTTATCCAGGCAGGCAACTGATTGTCATATAATTTTTTTGTTTCAAGAAACTGTGCTTTATCCTTTATCAGTTTTCCTTTTTTGGTCCTGTTGTCAATGGTCTTGTATTTATAGCAAAACAACAGAATGGTTGTAGTTGTCGGATTCTGAAGATAAAGCATCATCGGGTCTTCTTTTTCCTTGACTTTATCTTTTGTTTTTTCTTCTTCTTTCTCCTTGCTGCCAAACCATTTTACATCTTGTGCTTCTTTTATAATTACAACCTGATAGTTGGACATCATTGGAAATCTGCGTGCTGTACTCACTATTGTCATGGCATCAGCTTCGCGACCGTAAAGAATAGTTTGATTAAATTCTTTCTCCATGTCATTCAGCAGATGTTTTTCAACATAATCACTGATGGCATCAATGTAATAAGGCTCTTCGCCCTGCAGAAAATACAGAGGATGATAAACCTTGTTTTTAAGATCTTTTAATATCTCTTCAAATTTGCGTTCAGGCATAGCTAATTAAAAACGCAGATGCTTTACCGTTAGACCGTTATTCTTTAACTGATTCAGTGAATCTATTCCAATATTGATATGATCTTTCACAAATTTTCTTGTAATGTTCAGGTCACTTTTTTCTGTTTTCACACCATCGGGTATCATTGGCTGATCGCTTACCAGCAATAGCGCTCCCGATGGAATCTGATTTACAAATCCAGTTGTAAAAATTGTTGCTGTTTCCATATCTATAGCCATACAACGCATTTTGCGCAGGTATTGTTTAAACTCCTCATCATGCTCCCAAACTCTTCGGTTGGTGGTGTAAACGGTTCCTGTCCAGTAATCCTTATCATAATCTCTTATCGTTGTTGACACAGCCTTTTGCAGACTAAATGCAGGCAAGGCAGGAACTTCAGCAGGCATATAGTCATTTGATGTTCCTTCGCCACGAATAGCAGCAATAGGAAGTATTAAATCGCCCAATTCATTTTTACGTTTTAATCCGCCACATTTTCCAAGAAACAAACAAGCAGCAGGGTCAATAGCTGTAAGTAAATCCATTATTGTTGCAGCATTGGCACTGCCCATTCCGAAATTAATTATTGTAATACCATTTGCAGTAGCATTAGGCATGGAACGATGTGTGCCCATGATTTCTACCTGATGTTGTTCAGCAAAAATTTCAACATAATTATTGAAGTTGGTGAGCAAAATGTATTTGCCAAAATCTTCAATAGCTGTACCTGTGTAACGCGGGAGCCAGTTTTTTACAATTTCTTCTTTCGAATGCATAAAATTTTATTTCTTGATAGCTGAATCATCTGTTTAAACAGTAATTTCAATGAGTTTATTTAATTTCGTTCAATGATTGAATTGAATTTACCTCATTTTGATTTTAAATTTAAAACAGAGGGACAAAGTAAACAAATTTTTGACCAGCTTAGAAATAAGTATGTAGCTTTAACAGCGGAAGAATGGGTGCGTCAGCATTTTATCATGTTCTTGATTAACGAAAAAAAATATCCGAAAGGATTGTTTGCCATTGAAAAAGAGCATGTTTTTAATGACTTGAAAATGCGTGCCGACCTGATTGTTTATAAGCATGATTTATCACCATGGATGCTTTGCGAGTTTAAAGCGCCTGAAGTTGCTATTACACAAGAAGTATTTTATCAGGCAGCACGCTATAATCTGACTTTTGATGTGCCTTATCTTATTGTAAGTAATGGTTTAGAGCATTTTTGCTGCAAAAGGGTAGAAGACCGTTTTGAATTTCAGGACGACCTTCCTGATTTTGAGAAAGCAGATTAATAAAGTTGTTTGATGATTAATACATTATTGCCCGGCATTACTTTCTGTTAAAGGAATAAACGAACAAAAGCTATATCCTTGACCATAAACAGTTTTTATATAATTAAAAGTCGAATGTTGTCCTATTTTTCTTTTTAAATTTTTCAGATGACTGTATAGAAACTCATAATTTTCTCCAATCTCAGAAGGGGATAAGTTTAATGCTTGTTTGACTAACACCTCATGTGGAATTATCCTGTCCGGATTAAAAATTAAAAATTTAAGAATTTCAAATTCTGTTTTTGTCAATGTCATTTTATTTTTGTTGACCCACACTTTATATTCTGTCGGGTTAATTTCTATCTCTCCAAAAAAATAGTTTTGAGGGATGTTGCCTGATCTTAAACGATAAAGGCTTTTCAAACGGGCAAGTATCAGGTTGGTATTAAATGGTGTTGTAAAAACATCATCAGACCCATTGCTGATGGCACTAACGATTTCTTCGTCAGTTGCATTTTTTGCTACAATCATCACATTGCCCAGATAGCGTTGCAGATTAAGTTGTTTTAAAAAGATTAGCGCGCTGTATTCTGTAAGTTGATTTTCCAGCAGAATAAAATCATAAGTTTCGTTTTTTAGCTCATTTAGTGCTTCAGTTGCCGAGCAGACGCAAGTATATTGAATACTTTCGTTTTCAAGGCATTTGGTAATTGGCACAAATAAGTCCTGATTGTGTTTTACCAATAAAACTTTAATGTTGATTTCCTGTACCATATATGGTTGTTATGTTTGTTGTTGATTCCAATTAGTTTAAACTGCTAACTATATTTAAGATAGGTAAGCATACAAGAGATTTTACTCACTTATGCAGCAATATTAAGTATTCACCCATAAAAAATGGACGTTCGCCAAATAACTTATTAACATTTAAAAAAAATGTTATGACTTTTAGAAAAAGGTGGGTGGTAAAATTTATTAGTTACTTCACGCAAACTACAACAAAAATCAGGCCATAAACAGCACTATTACGCTATGGTTTCTGAGCGTGAGTTTGTTTTTTAAAGAAATGAAAACAACCTGTTTCAGGACAAGTGACCTGACGGTTTTGAAAGATATTGAAAAGCCAGTTACTCTTTTATGAACTTGGCAACACCACCTTTGTCGTTACTGATAAAGTAAACACCGTTTGTAAGACTGCTAACATCAACTGTGTTATTACCTGTTTGTAGTTGTTGTGTAACAACTGTTGCACCCAACATATTAACGATTTTAATGTTGGTTTTTTCTGTTCCATTGAGCAGAGCCGAAATATCAATGTGCAAAACGCTGTTTGCAGGATTTGGAAATACCGCTGTAGAGTTGTTTAGTGCAATGTCATGGACGCCTATTGTTGACACAAACTCCGCAACAAATGTCCTGTTTGCACTAATGTTAAATGTATAAGGATTTGCAGTTGAAACATCTGCACCGCTCTCTGTCCATTTTATGAACTGATACCCTGCATTTGGAGTTGCCCTAAGTATTACGGTTGTTCCGTCATCATAAGTTCCGTCACCTATTACTGTGCCACCTGCACTTGGATTAGCAGAAATGTTTACGGTGTACTGCACCAAGGTAGCAACATACTTCATCACGATAGCTTTATTCGAATTTGCAGCGTCTGAATAAGCAACATACGGTTCTCCGCTTGGGCTGAATGCAAGAGAAGTATTACTAAGCAATCCTGCTGAAAAACCTGCTGTGCCTACGTTTACCCAATTGGTTCCGTCAAACTTCATCACGGTAGCTTTGTCTGAATTTGCATTGTCTGTATAAGCCACATACGGTTCTCCACTTGGGCTGAATGCAAGAGATATTTTTAGTACAGACCCTGCTGAAAAGCCTGCTGTGCCTACGGTTATCCAATTGGTTCCGTCAAACTTCATCACTGTTGCTTTGTATGAATTTACACTGTCCTGATAGGCCACATACGGCTCTCCGCTTGGGCTAAATTTAAGAGAAGGCATGTCCATGCTTCCTGCCGAAAAACCTGCTGTGCCTACATTTTGCCATTGGGCAAAGGTTTTTGTGGTTAAGCCTATTACTAAGAACAATCCAAAGACTAATTTTTGCAGTTGATTTTTCATTCTTATAAAAATTTAAATAATTATTATTTGTGTTAAAATGTAGTTCATTTTTTTATTGGTGTCAAAACGCTTGGTGGTAACTTACATAAATGCACCACAAAATACAATTTTGTTTCATTAATATATTCAAATTTGGCGGATAAATGTATTTTGCGTTTTGCATTATTTTTCACTGTCAAAAATATAAATTTAATATCATACATTTATTCAAAGTTTAAAAACTTTCCAATGGCTACACACCTTTTTAATTGTTTGTGTCAACCTATTTCAGGACAAGTCATATTGTTTGTATGCGTTTTTGTGTGCTTGTTTGATTTCATCTGCCAATGATTTTGGTTCGATTACTTTCATATTGTCGCCAAATGAAAGCAATTCCATAATCAAGTCGTGTGTCAAACAAAGTTTGAGTTTTATTCGTGTTTCTTTGTCGTTGTCCACCAAAACCTGTTGCGTTTCGTGTAACGGCAATGTCTTGATGTATTTTCCTTGAAATGGGTCAAATGATAAAACGATGTCTTGCGGTTCTGAACCATTTGGGCTGATAATTCCAAAACAATAACGATAATTTTGCTCAATGCTGTAATTGTAGGGATATTGATAATGTTGCGTTGTTATTTCAAGATTTGTCAAGCGGTCAAGAGCAAAACTTTTGATGTTGTTGTCTTTACTGTCTTTTGCCATTATATACCAACGATTTTTAAATTCTTTGAGAGCATAAGGTTCTACTAAACGTTGACTTGATTCTTCTTCCCAAAATTTCTGATAGGTGAATTTGATTTTAAGTCTGTTTTTAATGGCATGAAGCAAACCATATAAATTTTCAGTTCCCTGTGGTCTGCGTTTTTCCAAGTGAATGAAAGGCGTTAAATCTTGTGCAAGGTTTAAAGAATTGAACATATCAAATGCCTCCATCATTCTTTGAAAATTCATATTTTCTGTTTCGCTTTGACTGATGTAATAGCCTTTATTAGATTTTGAATATTCAATATCAATTCCAAAAACGTTTCTGATTTCCTTTATATCTCTTTGAAGTGTTCGTTTAGAAAAACCAATATTTAACGTATCGTCTTGCATTTGTAAATAGTCAAACTGATTTTCAATATAGGTTTGTAATTCCTCATAAGTTGAATATGGTTTTACTTTCAACTTTTTGAGAATTAGTAAGTATCTTGATATGTAACCTCGCTTTGACATTATTTGATAAGTTCTAAAATTTCTTTTACATGCTTGTCACTACTTCCTTTAAATGGTCTCGTTGTTACCACAATCTTGGTGTCTTTATATTGTTCAACCGATTCAACAATGCCCTTCTTCTGTATTTGCAATTGTAATGATTGAGTGTTTAAATTTCTTCTGAATGGTTGCCACCATAAATCGTTTGTCAATACAATACAGAACTTTGGTTTGATTTCTTCAATTTCTTTCTTGACTAAATCGATTGCAAGTTTTTCCTGCCATTGGCATTCTATATTATTGGGATTCTTTCTTTCAGCAGGAGCAATCTTGTAAAGATTAGACCATACCAACTTTCTTGACCAGTCCCAACTGTCTTCATCAAGCTCATAATAACTACAAATGAGTTTATAAGTAACATTCCAGAAAAATGACCTGAATGTTGAATAGGGCATTGGCGGATAGAATTTTTTGTCAGCTTCTGTCGTAACAAACTTCCTATAATAACTTTCTCCCCAATAAACATTTACCCAATCCAGAGGAGAATGATTTTTTTCTTTGTAATATTTGTTTGAGTAATCAATCGCTTTCTTTAGAAGTTGCTCTCTATTTATTTCACACGATGTATTAAAATCAGAACCCCACCCTTTAACCGCTTGTCCGTAAATGAGGAATTCAGGTTTATCGTTTTTCGCTATCCCGAATGATGGATAAAAGACTGCATAATCTTTATTCTTCTTGGCTTGCTTCTTAAATTCCTCAACGTTTCTTATAAATAGCTCATTATAGTCAAAAGAAAGAGAGTCTATTGCTGTATAATTCTTTTTCACTGACTGACTGGTTTTAACTTCGTATTGTTTCATGTGTCAATGTATTATTTCACTATAAATCCGATTGGTGTTCTCGAATTTTGGCTATTCAATGTTTCTTCTCTGCAAAAATCAATAAGCATTTTTACATCTACTTTGCTTCCGTGAATAATCTCGTTGATTTCATTTTTACGAACAATGTTATCAATCTGTCCGCCTGAAAAATCAAACTGTGAAGCCAACAATTCGCAATCTTCATTTGATAAATGAGGCATTTTTGACTTCCAAATTTGTGCTTTGACTGTAATACTTGGTTTTTGAAATTCAATTTTGAACAAGAAGCGTCTTTCAAATGCAGTATCAATTTTGCTTACTAAGTTTGTTGTTGCAATTAAAATACCTTCAAAGTTTTCAATTTCTTCAAGCAAAATATTCTGAATTCTATTTTCAGTATCACTAACATTGGAAGAAGTTGCCTCTTTGCGTTTGGCAATAATTGCATCGGCTTCATTGAAAAATAAAATAGGTGTTACACTTTGCTTTTCCGCATAAGACTTATAGTCCTTAAAAACTTGCTTGATTATTTTTTCACTTTCACCAAACCACATGGAACGTGATGCACTAATATCAACTTTCATTATTTTACGATTTGTTGCTTTGGCAATTTGCAAAACGCTTTCCGTTTTTCCTGTGCCGGATGCACCGTGTAACAATGCTGTTACGCCTTTGGGTAATGCTTTTTGAACTAAACGTTCTTGCGTGTTTCTTAAATTTTCTTCTTCCAACAGTGTTTTCAATAATTCCAATTGATGTGCTTCGTTATCACTATAAATTAGTTTGCGAAATGGCACATTGTCGGGTTGAATTACATTTTCTTTTTTCTTCTTGTCTAAATCTTTGTTGAATAATTTAATGTCGCATTCAGTTAATAGGTCTAATGCTTTTTCTGTGAGTTTCATTTTTGCATCATCAAAAAATGCAGCATCTACTATTTCTAACAAATTTTCCTTAATCAGACTGTTTTCTTTGGATAAGAATCTTTGAATTTGTGTAAATCTTTCTTTTTGTCTGTCATAAATTCCTTTGAAAGTTAGTTTAACCCAAGGATCTTTATCGCCTTCAAGAAATTTCCATACAACGTATAAAAATAAATATTTTTCTTCAATTGAAGTTCCTAAGAACCTTGTTTTCTCAATAAGGGGTAAATGTATGTTTTCGTCCAAAATAAATTGAGTTTGCTCAAACAATTCACTTGTTGTAATTTCATCATTATCTCGTTGGTTGCTCAATTCGTATAGTTTTTCAAGTAAAGTGAATATATCATCATACTTTACGACATCAACCAAAATTTCGGGGATGGGTTCGCTTTTAAAAATTTTGTCTGAAACGATTTGGTTTATGCAAATCTCTTCGTCTGCACCTTTAAGTTTTATTTGTCTATATCTATTGCTTTTGTTGTTTTTGCGTAACAAACGTTTTTCATATAGTTCAACAAAGTCATCGTTGTATTCAAGAATTTTTATTGGATTACAGTTGAAGTATGAACTCAAATCATCTAAATCAACTTTTCGTCCCTTATAATTTAATGCGAAAATAATAGATACGAAAAGTGCTTGTGTTTTTGTAATGTGAAAGTAGTCGGCAAGAAATGAAAGTTCCTTGTCTGTTTGTTCAAATAAAGAATTACTTAGTTTACTGTACTCTGCTAAGTTATAAATCAAAGCAATGTTATTTAAGATTTCTAGTCTAAGTGTTGTGTTTGCCATACCGATATCTTTTTAGTTTCTGAAGCAAAACTATTACGATGAAACGTCAAAGTGTGTCGCTCTAAAAAGTCTTTTCAAAATTTCAATCTTTAGCAAGTTTAAGTGTTGGGTGGATTTTGGTGTGGAAGAAAGCAAGTTCTTTAGCAAGCTTGGGTTCTTGCAAATGTGCTCCCGAATGCTTTCAGGACATGTCAACGTTAGGTAAGTTGTTTATTGAAGACATTTGGTTGCCTTGTTCTGTGCTAAGATTTTTTTCTGATGAACAAAAGCAGCATTTCACAATTAAATTCACCTAAAAGTTGTGTTTTTGAAATATTTTACTTTGATATACAATAACTTATAACTTTTTTTCGCCATCGGCTTCTGCTTGGTATATATTTGCGCCCTCAAAAAATAATCCTGTAAGATTACAGATATGAAATTATCACAATTTAAATTCGGCCTAAACGAAAACCTTCTTGCTCCACATCCTGCTGCCAACCGTGACGAAAGTAGGTTAATGGTAATTGACCGTAAAACCGGTAAGATTGAGCATAAAATCTTTAAAGACATCATTAATTACTTTGACGAGGGCGATGTGATGGTGATGAATAATACCAAGGTTTTTCCTGCACGCCTTTATGGCAATAAAGAAAAAACAGGTGCTAAAATTGAAGTCTTTTTATTGCGTGAGCTAAATCCTGAAAGTAAACTCTGGGATGTGCTTGTGGACCCTGCACGTAAAATACGTATTGGAAATAAATTGTACTTCGGTGAGGACGATATGCTTGTTGCCGAGGTAATTGATAATACAACTTCACGTGGCCGTACTTTGCGTTTCTTGTTTGATGGCACAAGTGCCGACTTCAGAGAGGTTATTGAGAAGTTAGGTAATACGCCACTTCCGAAATATATCAAACGTAAGGCCGAGCCAGAAGATAAAGAGCGCTATCAGACTGTTTATGCCAAAAACGAAGGTGCTGTTGCAGCGCCTACTGCAGGACTACACTTCAGCAAACAACTATTAAAGCGCCTTGAAATTAAAGGAATCAATCTTGCTGAGTTGACACTGCATGTTGGATTAGGAACATTCAGGCCTGTTGAGGTTGAAGACCTTACCAAGCATAAGATGGATTCAGAGTGGTTTAGTATTACGCAGCCATGTGTTGACATAGTTAATAAAGCAAAGGCCGGTAAACATCGTATTTGCGCAGTAGGCACTACGTCAATGCGCGCTATGGAGTCATCTGTTTCTACATTAGGAGAACTTAAACCATTTGAAGGCTGGACTAATAAATTTATTTTTCCGCCTTATGATTTTAGTCTTGCCAATTGTATGGTAACTAATTTTCACATGCCTGAGTCAACTTTGTTGATGATGGTTTCTGCGTTTGCAGGTTATGATCTTACCATGCATGCTTATAAATTAGCGATGAAAGAAAAATATCGCTTCTATAGCTATGGCGATGCCATGCTGATTATCTGATAGTTTATTTATTATGAGCCAAAAGCGATTTGCAATAATAGTTGCCGGAGGCAGTGGAACCCGAATGCAGGCCGATGTTCCTAAGCAATTTTTGTTGCTTGAAGGACGACCGGTGCTCATGTATTCTATTGAATGTTTGCATGGTGTAGGTGCAGATGTTACAGTGGTTTTACCCGATATTGAACATAGCCATTGGCAATCACTGATTCAAGAATATCATTTTAAAGTACCGCATAAGATTGCTTCGGGAGGTTTCACCAGAAACCGTTCTGTATTTAATGGCTTACAAACCATTGACGATAATGAAGCCTTAGTTGCTGTGCACGATGCAGCAAGGCCAATATTAAAACCGGAACTGGCAGAAAAACTCTTTGAGCATGCTGCTCACAGGGGTAATGCCATACCCGTTGTAGCTGTCAGAGAGTCGTTAAGGCGAATTAATTCAGCGGAGAATAAGGCTGTCAATAGGGCTGAAATTTTTGCTGCACAAACACCACAGGTCTTTAAAGTTGATTTGCTTAAAGATGCTTTTATCAGAAATAGCGACATTACTTTTACAGATGAAGCTTCATTAATTGAGGCTGTTGGACATACTGTATTTTCAATTCAGGGCGACAGAGATAATATTAAAATCACTTTTCCGGAAGATATTCTTGTTGCATCCATACTGCTCAAGAAGCAATTATCCATCTGAAGTGGGCACTTATTTTCTCTTGTAAGAATTCATAAAAATTTGTGTAATTTTATTTCGCAAATCGTTACATTAAATAAAAATATTTGATGGTGAAAGAAACGATAGCAATGTTTTTTACGTTTAAGTACTATCAACATTGAGTTGTGTAAATCACTTGTTGAAGCAATATAAAATTCAAAGCATTAAATGATAAACTTGCAAAACACTTTTCCATTGTTTTCAAAAAAACTCATGAATGCTATGTTTATAATGCCATTGGTATTTCTGATGTTGTTTGTGTCCAATGTTTGGGCTGGAGGCAACGATACACTTGCTGCTAATGTTGATGAAAATGTTCATGTTGCAGAGAAGCCTAAAGACTTTGAAATAGCGCTGCAACCTGCTTTACTCAGTGATAACAGCACTTCACAAATCCGTGCAGGGTTGATTTATGATTGTACAACAAATACAATTGTCTGGGAAAAAGATTTAAAGTATGCTTATCCAATAGCATCACTTACTAAAATGATGGTGGCACTCATTGCCATTGAAGAAATTAAATGCGGTACTGTTGATTGGCAAGATCAGGTTTCTGTGACAAAAACTTACAGAAAAAGTAAAAGAAGTAAACGTACTTATACAGTTAACGAAACATATAGCCTTGAGTCATTATTAAAGATGGCTATGATTCCTTCAAATAATGAAGCTTGCGGACTTATAGGAAAACATATCAGTGGCTCTGTTGAAACCTTTGTGACGCGAATGAATCAGAAAGCAGCAGCATTAGGAATGACACAAACTTTCTATTCAAATCCATCCGGGTTACCGGCAGGCTATGGCAGTTTAGACAACAGTTCTTCACCTTACGATTTGTTAAAGCTGTCAACGGAGTTAATCAAATATCCTGAACTTCTTTCCATTACCAATATTGCTTTTGCAGAGGTAGAAAACGGCCATGGATCCAATGTTTACAGAAACCATAACCATTTGGTTATGGACTATCCCGGAGAAGTGGACGGGCTAAAAACCGGCTATACAAAAAATGCAAAGTTCTGCTTGGTTGCTACAGCAAAGAAAAACGATCACCGTTTAATTGCCATTGCCTTAGGTGCATCAAATCCTTGGTTGCGCAATCAGATTGTTGGCGAAATGCTCAATAATTATTACACGCAGTTGGGTTTTGGACCTATGGGGAATCAAAAAGTTGATCCATTGTTTGCTAAGGCAGATAGAAAAACTGTAAATGATATTGCAAGCAGCAATGTGCCTGTAATGAATCAGGAAATAGTTTATAAAACAGTTACCTCAATTCAAAAAAGAGCACACATTGTAAAATCAGGACAAACCTTATCGGACATTGCTGATAAATATAATTGTTCTGTTAATGAACTTAAAAAATGGAATGGGTTAAAATCAAGTCGGATTCTTAAAGATCAAAGGCTTTATGTACGTGTACATGTGAAGAAACAAATTCCTGTCAGTACAAAAGTTATTGATAATTACGATGAATGTGAAGATAATGCAGAAGATTGCGCACCACAAAATGTTGCCGATAAGCAGGAAACTCCAAAGCAAGAACAACTGCCAACTTCGCAAAGTAAACCTACATTGAAGGTGATATATCATGAAGTGCAGCCCGGTGATACATTATGGAAAATTGCACAGCAATATCCCGGTACTTCTGTTGATCAGCTGAAAAGAATAAATAAAATTTCAAATTCAAAAGACCTTAAAGCAGGCAGTAAAATAAAAGTGTCAGTAAAAGGCTGATATTTAAACAAACCAAATCAGAATGAAAATCAAACTTTTAGTTACAACTTTAATTGTGGCATTTAGTGTTGGCCGGATAAATTCTCAGGCAGTCAGCTATCCTGTTGACAATGATTCAAAATTAATTTGCTACACCAAGGTGAAAGAGTTAGCCGGAGTTTCTAAGAATGATATATTTGACAGAGCATTAGGATGGATTAATTCCTATTACAAAAACCCTGCTGATGTGTTGCGTGAAAATGATAAAGCCAATGGGAAACTACTTTGCAAAGCACGATTTAAATTAATGGGTGAGCCTGATAAGAGTGGATTTCAAAAAGATCAGGGCAATGTGCAGTATTCATTAATTATTGAAGCAAAGGAAGGCAAGTACAGATATAAACTAACAGAAATTAACTGGAAGCAACCTTCTTATTTCCCTGTAGAACGTTGGATGGATACAAAGAATCAATACTACACTAAAGACTGGGATTGGAATTTGAAATATACCGATGAGCAATCGCATAAAATCATTGCTGAATTAGAGAAATATATGTCAAATCCACCTAAGGCTAAAAAGGACGATTGGTAAGCTAAGCTACTCTTTTTGACTGACTGCTTTCCGTAATTTTCTGATTTTGCAAATCAACATTTTCAATTAAAACCAAGCCGGGTTTTTTACCTTTTTCTAAAGTGCCAAGTTCGCTGTCCATTTTAAGTGCCTTTGCACCATTAATTGTTGACCAGGTTAAAAGCTGATGAAGTGTTATTTGAGGGAATTTTTTTGTTATGATTTTTAATTCTGATAAAATACTCAACTGATTATTTGAAGCAAGACTATCAGTGCCAATCAAGATGTTTTCAGTTGCTTTAGTTATTCGTTCAATTTCGGGAAGCGTGTTTTCAATATATAAATTGGCATTCGGACAAAGACACCACCAGCATTTTTTAGTATTTGCAATTGCATATCGTATGTCATCATCACTGCTGAAAGTATTATGGACAAAAATGATTTCATCACAAAGGTTCAACCATGGCACATAGTTTTGAATTGAACTTTTTCCGTTTGGTTTAATATGCGGCAATTTATTTCCTGACAATTCAAAGAAATTTTTTAAATCACCTGTGCCGGTTTCGAAAAGCGTGTTTTCAGATGCCGTCTCCTGATTGTGTATGGTTATTACTGAAGGTTTATTGGCGTTTATTTTCTGAAACAAATGTGGTGTTACAGAGTAAGGTGCATGTGGACTTATGCTGCATTTTGAATTTCTGTTGTTTAACTGTAGCGTTTCTTTAAGTTCTTTAGCCATGTTCCACACTTTATCTGTATTCAATTCAAACAAGTCATAAGCTTCAATAAAAGTGTGGTATTGTAAATCAGATTTATTCTTTAATTGAAATGTAATGGAGGTATTGCTGATATCGCCAACGGCAACAATACCCACTTCAAGCATACTTTCTTCAGCCGATTTAATAGCGTTTATTATTTTATTGTGCTCGGTATTCATTCTAACAGAGACCATCTCTTTAATAAAACCGGTGAGTTTGTTGTGTTTATTTATTTTTCCTTTAAGGTACGAGAGTTCAAGATGACAATGTGAATTAATGAACCCCGGTGTCAACATGCCATGAAATTTTTGAATGGCAGAGCTTTCTATTTGAATGTGCAAAGCATTATTCAGTGATACAATATTTTCAAAAACATCAATAACTACCCCAGAGTCGTCCATTACAACAATGCCGTCTTTAAGCGGAGTACTGCAAATAGGGAAAACAAAATCTGCCGAATAAAATTTCATGATTACAAAACTAAATGATTTGTGTATCGACTGATATTTTCATCGTACCTTTGTGAAGTGAAATCAACACCTAACATAAGGGAACTCACTTTTGATCAACTGTCTGAAGCCATTGCTGAGTTTGGCGAAAAGTCATTCAGGGCTAAACAGATATACGACTGGCTCTGGAATAAAAGTGCACGTTCATTTGACCAAATGAACAATGTGCCATTGTCACTCCGAAATAAACTGGCCGAAAAGTTTGCATTTACTCCTATTTGTGTAGCACATGAACAACGCAGTAATGACAGAACCATTAAGTATGGATTTAAACTACATGATGGTCATTTAATCGAGGGTGTATTAATCCCCACAGCCTCACGAATGACTGCTTGTGTTTCCTCTCAGGTTGGATGCAGTCTGTCATGCAAATTTTGTGCAACCGGCAAGTTGGATAGGGTGCGTAATCTAAATGCTGATGAGATTTACGATCAGGTGGCTATTATCAGAGAACAAAGCATGGAGGTTTATAATATTCCTTTAAGCAACATTGTATATATGGGAATGGGTGAGCCACTTTTAAATTATGCCAATGTGCTGTCATCCATTGAGAGAATTACCGCTGCCAATGGACTTGGCATGTCACCTCAGAGAATTACAGTCTCAACAGCAGGAATAGCAAAGATGATAACCAAACTTGGAGATGATGAAGTGAAGTTTAATCTGGCGCTTTCACTTCATGCTGCTAATGACAGTAAGCGCGATAAAATTATGCCCATCAATGAACATAATAACCTGGAGGTATTAAGCGATGCACTCAAGTATTTTTATGAAAAGACAGGCACTCGGGTAACCTATGAGTTTATTGTCTTTAACAACTTTAACGACTCGCTTAAAGATGCACAAGAACTGGCTGAATTTGCCAAACATGTTCCTTGTAAGATTAATCTGATAGAATACAATGCTATAGGCGATGGTGTTTTTGAAAAAGCCCGATTGGACAGGTTAGAAGTATTTAAAAATTATTTGGAAAGTAAAAATTTGGTAGTCAATATCAGACGCAGCAGAGGCAAAGATATTGATGCAGCATGCGGTCAATTAGCTAATAAGAATCAGTAAACTCGTAAAGGCTGCTGCTACTTAAAAACATACCTTTGCAGCCGTTAATTATGACGCTTAGTTTAGATCAGATTAAAAAGCCCATTTCGCTTGAAATGGACAGTTTTGAAAACAAGTTTCGCGATGCCATGCGAAGCAAGGTGTCATTGGTTGACAAAATTATGCACTACATTGTTAAGCGCAAAGGCAAGCAAATGCGACCCATGTTTGTTTTTCTTTCAGCCGGTGTGTGCGGAAAAATAAATGAATCAACATATACAGCAGCATCCCTTATTGAATTGTTGCACACTGCAACATTGGTTCATGACGATGTTGTGGACGATGCCTTACAGCGCAGAGGATTTTTTTCTATTAATGCAGTCTGGAAAAATAAAATTGCCGTGTTGGTGGGCGATTATTTATTGTCACGTGGGTTGCTTATTGCTGTTCAGCATAAGGAATTCAAACTTTTGGAAATTGTGAGCAATGCAGTACGTGATATGAGTGAAGGTGAATTGCTGCAAATGGAGAAGGCTAGAAGACTCGATATTGATGAGGATGTTTACTATAAGATTATTCGTCAGAAAACAGCATCACTTATTGCATCCTGCTGTAGTTGTGGTGCAGCATCTGTACAGGCAAATGATGACAGGATTGAACTTATGCGCGAATTGGGAGAAACAATAGGATTAGCATTTCAGATTAAAGACGACCTTTTTGATTTTGAAAAAAGTATTTCTACAGGCAAACCTTCAGGAATTGATATTCGTGAAAGAAAGCTTACACTGCCTGTTATTTATGCCTTATCACAAGCATCGTCAGTAGAAAAAAGAACAATCATCAACCTGATTAAAAATGAGCATGAAAATGAAAGTAAGGTTGCCGAAGTTTTAGCGTTCGTCAATAAACAAAAAGGTATTGATTATGCCAGAGAAAAAATGTTTGAACTCAGGAATCATGCTTTTGAAATTATCAATAGTTTTCCTGATAGTGATTACCGAAAGTCATTGCATGATCTGATTACTTTTACAACAGATCGCAATTACTAAGTGATGTTCAAGAAAGGAATTATTGCAAGTTTAATTTGTATTGGCAGTTTACTTTTACTCCTGTACTTTACATCGTTATTTAGTATCAGTGAATTAATTTACCCGAATAGGGTAACAGTTAAATCTTTGACTTCGGAATTTCATAACCTGAAAAAGAACGAATTGGTCATAGATAAAGATATAACAGTATCTCCTTCACAACTAAATCTTACTTATAGGAATTTTGATGTGTTGATTCATGATCAATTTACATTACATGGTTGGTATATTACAGGTGAGCAGCCTGCAAAAACAACAGTACTGTTGTTGCATGATTGGAATGAAAGTAAGTTGAGTATGATAAAAGCTGCAGAGGCTTTGTATCAGCTTGGATTTAATATTTGTATAATTGATTTGCCGGCACATGGCGAGAGCGATGGTGAAAAATTTATTATTGACCAGTCAATGAACCATTGTTTGGAAGTGGTTGCTGACAGTTTATTTTGCTTATATGAAACGGATAACCTTGCAGTAGTTGCAAACGGGCTTTCGGGAATTGTAGCTGCTTCCTGGACAAAGGTGGATGGCCGCAATCAATGCCTGATTCTTGTTGATCCTGTGCCGGGTATGACTGCTAAAATCAATGAATTGGTTAAGGAAAAATGGAATGGATTTTCTATGTTAATAAGTCCATTTGCACAAATAATGTACCATCAAAAGACAGGTATAGATGCAGATTCATTAAATTTGCAAGAGTATTTAGAACAGTTAAGAACACCGCTTTTAGTGGCTATTTCTGATAGTGCAACAGATATAGAAATTATTGAGTCTGTTCGTATTTTTGAGAGTGCAAAATCACCAAACAAGAAAATTTGGACCAACCAAACAAGAAGTTTCATCAGGATAGATACAGATGCAGAAAAGAATATGTTCAGGGCAATGGCAGCATTTATTAACTCAAATATTTCTTCAGATAAGCCAAAAATAAAAGTGAGAAAAAGAATTGCCGCATTATGATACCAAAGGAAACCGTTGAGTTGATTATAGAAACTTCCCGAATAGAGGAGGTGGTTGGTGATTTTGTTTCACTAAAAAAACGTGGTGCCAACTTACTTGGTTTGTGTCCATTTCATAATGAGAAAACTCCTTCGTTCACAGTATCGCCTGCAAAGGGAATATACAAATGTTTTGGTTGTGGAAAAGCTGGCGACTCGGTGCGGTTTATGATGGAGCATGAGGCTTTTACTTATCCTGAAGCATTGCGTTATCTTGCAGAAAAGTATAAGATTACTATTGAGGAAACAATCCCCACTGTTGAGGAAATTCAAAAACAAGATGAGAGAGAAAGTTTGTTTGTCTTGTATTCATTTGCACAGAAATTTTTTTCGGAAAAACTCTTCAATACAGAAGAGGGGAGAGCCATCGGGCTTTCATATTTTAATGAGCGTGGTTTTAATGAAGCAGTAATTGAAAAATTTCAATTGGGCTATGCTCCCGATCAATGGGATGCTTTGTCTCAGGCTGTAACAGAGAATAAGTTTAACAGGCAATTATATGAGAAAAGCGGACTTGCTGTTGTCAAAGAGCAAGAACAGGATAGTCAGAAAGTTTACGATCGCTTTCGGGGAAGGGTAATTTTTCCGATTCATAATCTTTCAGGACGAGTTATTGCATTTGGTGCAAGACAGTTGGCGAATGATCCCAAAAGCCCAAAGTATATTAATTCTCCCGAGACCGATATTTATCACAAGAGCAAATCACTTTACGGAATTTCCTTTGCACGCAAATCCATTATTCAACATGATGAGTGTTTTCTTGTGGAAGGCTATACTGATGTTGTTTCTCTATTTCAGGCAGGAGTAGAAAATGTTGTTGCTTCTTCAGGTACTTCTTTAACTCCTGAACAAATAAGACTTATTGCACGGTTTACAGGCAACATAACAATTTTGTATGATGGCGACCCTGCAGGAATTAAAGCATCATTGCGTGGCATTGATCTCATTCTTGAGGAAGGCCTTAATGTAAAAGTTGTTTTATTCCCCGATGGTGATGATCCGGATTCATTTGCCCGTAAAAACAGTACCATACAGTTGATAGACTATATCAGTAAAAATGCTGTTGATTTTATTGGTTTTAAAACAAGCCTGCTTTTAGAAGAAGTAGCTAATGACCCTGTGCGCAAGGCAGCACTGATTCGTGATATTGTTGAAAGTATTTCTCGAATTCCCGATGGAATAAAAAGAAGCCTATACACGAGTCAGTGTGCAACACAAATGGATGTTCCTGAGCAGGTTTTAATTACTGAGCTGAATAAAATCAGAAGAAACTTATACAAAAAAGATAATGAACATCAGCAGGCAGAATTAGTTGAAAAGTTGATTGAAATGGAGTATTTGCCTCAGCAAACCATTTTGACTGAAACAAATGCATGGTATCAGGAGCAAGAAATTATTCGTTTGCTATTGAATTATGGTGATAAGAATTTTAATTATCAGGGTGGAGAACAGCAAAAGACAGTACGTGAGTTTATTCTGGAGCAGATTTTACCTGATGGCTTTGGTTTTGATGATGAAATTTTTGCAGGAGTTTTCAGTTATTTAATGTCTATGAGTACCGCAGATTTCTTATCTATGCTTAAAACTGAGAATAGTAGTGATTTGGAAAAACTCCGTTCAAAGACACACGAATTGCTGATGAATAAATATGAATTAAGTGATTGGGAATCGAAGGGAATATATGTAAAGACGGAAGAAAATAATTTTAATGAGGCCATTATGAACCCGATAAACCATATCAAGTTAAAACGTGTGCAGATACTAAAAAGAAAAAACAGTTTACTCCTGAAAGAAGAATCGAATATTAGTGATGAAAGGCTGGATGAGATTTTATCCAAGCAAAAAGTTTACGAAACATATATTAATGCATTTTCTAAATTACTGGGAATAGTTACACTTGAATAATTTTGCTGAATGATAACCCTAATTGCAGGAACAAATAATAAGAACAGTCACACAGAGAAATTAGCACGTATTTATTTTCAGGCTTTATTGGATGCTAAAGTGGAGGTTAATTATCTTTCGCTTACTTCGCTCAATCTATACGTTATCAATGAAGATATGTATGATAATAATGACAAAGAAATTAGTCGAATTGGAGATAATTATTTTTTAAATTCAGATAAATTACTTTTTGTTGTACCTGAGTATAATGGAAGTTTTCCGGGCATTCTCAAACTGCTGATTGATGCAATGGATGTTAAAAAATATCTATATTTTAAAAAAGCAGCCATAGTTGGTGTAGCAACAGGGCGTGCAGGTAACTTAAGGGGTATTGATCATCTAACTTCTATTTTGCAGCATACAAAAATCACCGTAATGCCTCATATTTTGCCTGTTTCATCAGTGCACCTCGAAATAGATGAAGCGCTAGAGTTTAAGAACCAAAAAACAAAAATGGCACTGCAACATCATTTAAAGCAGTTTTTGGCATTTTAGGACCTATCAGCAAGGAGATTTTTATTTATTTTCATTTTATCCTAAAAAAAATCAAAAATTGATGCATTATTTGCATTTCATCCTAAAAGCCTTTTAGATATTATTCGATGAATATAATATTGTATTAACCTTTTGAAAGTAGAGAATTGAATAAGTTTCCAGATAATATATCCATGGTTTTATCAGCCGGGTTACTAAAACTGAATTATGAAAAGCCGACCTAAAAATAAGTCTATATAAAAAGGCTATCAGCCCCGGTTTGCTGGGGCTGATGGTATTTGCGAATGAAAATATTAATTGTTTAGTGTAATTATCTGAAGTCTTTATTTTATTGAATTTAAAATTGTTCGCCATGAGATATTTATTTTACTTAGTTCGTGCATTTGCCTTTCTGATGATTATGGTGTTTATGCTGTTTTTGGCTCTTTTCAAAAAGATGTTCAGTGTTTTTCCTGTGTCAAATAAAAAGTATTTGCTGAATAAAAGAATAGATGGCAACCTTAATTTACTAATGCGTTATAAAAACCGTAATTCCTGGTTGGTAAATTAATGGTTTTTATTGTTGAAGTTAACACATAACTATTGACTTCTAAAGTTGAAGTAACAAAATTTGAACACACAACATGTTAGTGTATTTGTAAAAAGAGATTAAATTCCGATAATTTATTTTCGCATTATCCAGGCATCTTTGTAGCCTGAATTTTGTGCTTGTAGCAAAGCTTCCTCAGCTTCACTTTTGGTTGCAACAGATGCAATAGCAACTATCTCCAATCCATTTTTATTCTTTCCTATCAATGAAGATGAAAACCCTTTTGACTTAAGTTCAGTATTTAAGTTCAATGCATTATCATAAACTGAAAAACATCCGCCAACAACATGATATTGTCTTGTATAACTTGAAACAGCAGGTTCAGATTCAGGTAATTTCTTTGTTTCTATAACCGGTTGCGGCATAGGTTCTTCTTCAACAGTAGCAATTTCTTTTTCTGGTGTAGAGCCAGTTATTTGACTTGCACTTGAATCTGCTATTGGTTTTTCGGTTTCGTATATGTTTTTCTCAGTTACAGGTGATTCAGAATAAATCAAATCCTCTTTGGATTTTTGCTCTTGCTTGTTGTTATTTAAAGCATGGTTTGCTTGTGAGTCAATTTCTGTTGTAACTGGGAAAATGGTAGCAAGACCCTTAGTTATTTTTGAGTTGATAGCCGGATTAAAATATGCAAATGCAATGAATGCAGCCACTCCTGTGTATGCAGCAATTTTTAAAATCAACTTAGCGTGATTTGTTCGCTTTGGTGCCGGTTGAACTGCCGCATCTCTGTTGCTGAAAATTTCAAAAGGTCTGTCTCGTTGAATCGCAGGTGATTGAACCGTACTTAATCCGAACGAGTCTGTTAAAAAGTTTTCATCGTCAGCAGGAATAAACTGTAGGTTTTTTTCAGGATCAAAAAACAATACCCCTATTTTTTCAATTTGAATACGTTGGTTGGCTTCAAGTTGTGCTTTACATAAAGTCACAAAATCATTAATCAGTTTGCAGGAATCGCTATAAGAAAGCAATAATTTCTGACTGATATAATTTGCTAAAAGCCCATCGTTTGTTGTTAAATCGCTGTTGAATGCAACAATTTTTGATGGAGGCGAAAACAAATGTTGAACCGGATGAATAGTTGCATTTTTATATCGGGCAACAAAGCCTCCGAATTGTGGAACTATCACACAATCATGCTGATGCAGAAGTTCAAAAATATAATTGCCGATTTTCATTTATCAGGCAAATATATAAAAAACTTTATGCCTTAGACCATTTTTCTGAAATCTGTCTCTAAATTATATTTCTCTGATGCAAACTTTAAAAACTTGTCAAACATTTTGATATTGTGACGAGTAAGCATTTTTGGATGTGAGATAAAATGCATGTATTCGTTAGTGTTCAAATACTTTTTATATTCACCTTGTTTGATTATTGACATCAGTTCTATAGCAATGCGCTCCCATGCAGAATCCAGAATATCATGACCTTGTTGCTGCGGGGTGACTAAATTTTTATCAATTTTTACTGCTATTTGCCCTTCACCGCGCGAAAAACTATGGTCATTAGTAATCTTGTAATATAATTTCAGAAAGAGTTTCTCAAGTAATTTTATTGATTGTGGAATATAAATTGATGAAATATTAAATTCAGTAAAACGACCATTGTTTTGTTCTGTTGTAATATCATTTTCAAATTGATAGATAGTTTTTTGTGGTGCTTTTGAAAAGTCGAAATATTGTGCATTGCTAAACAGATAAAAACCACCTAACACACTAAAGTCAAATTTGATATTATGCTTGATGAAATAGGGTAAGAAAGCATTGAAAGGTTGAATGCACCATCCGCCTGCACGGTAGCTATCCACTAAATAAGAAGGATTAACCTTTGTAACACACTGTTGAAGTAGTTCTATTGATTGATCAAAAATTTCAGAACGTTCAGCTTCGCTTATATGATAAAAACGGTATTTGTCAGTGTTTATTAATTGCCATTCATTGGTATCTGAAAGATAGTTTGCATCAAGCCAGTGTGGGTGAAGGTGAGGGAATATTTCATGACCACGACTTGCAATTTCCGTAATGTGATCCATCACAGTTTCAAAATCCTGTTTACATGCTGCAATTTTAAAATTTTTCTTTAAAGTCAGAAGATAGGTTGTATCAACAAAAAAAATAGCTCTGCATCCATGCTGCTCTATAACATCCAGCACTTGATTGGTTGGATTAATAAGGCAATCTGCAACCGACCCGCTTCTGTTGCCTAAGAATAATTCATAATCAAAAGTAATTAATACCTGCTTGGTGGGTTTCATATTTTTTCAGACAAGAACTACTTTACTTATGTTTATCTATTGCTTTCAAATAAAGCGCTTCTATTTCAGCTTCAATCTTTTTTTCGGCAAACCTGCTTCGACATTCTTCCGAGAGTTTATGTTGATCGAAAGTGTTGTATTCTTCCATCATTTTTATCATTGCATTTGCAAGATTATCTATTGATGCCAAAGAGGTGATTCCATTTTTACTATGTATAAAATCACTTGGCCCGCCCGAGTCTGTTGTGACTATTGGCCTGCCACATGCTAAACTTTCTATTAGCACGACACCAAATGTTTCATAATTACTTGAAAGTACAAATGAGTGGCAATGGTCTAATTCTCTTTTTACTTCAGCCCGTGATAGGGCACCTAAAAAATCTACTTTATCGGTTAATGCTAACTCGTTTACATAATCTTTTAGTTCATTATACAATGGTCCATCACCACCTATACGTAGTCGAATGTTATTTATTCCTTTCGCTGTAATGTATTTAATTGAATCAAGTAACAGTTTGTGATTCTTTCTTGGTAATAGAAATGAGTTGGTGAAGAAAACGAATTCTTCCTGTTGATTAAATTTTTTTATGATTAAGTCTTTAAAAAATAAATCAGCTACCATATTGTGTACAACGGTAAAGGTAGTTTCAGGGAGATTTAAAACTTTTTCTATATCATGCTTAAAGTTTTCGCTTACTATAATTGATGCATCAGCATTATTAAATATTTGTTTAGCAGTTTCTATATCTTCCTGATGTGTAATGCCGCCAGTAATATAAGCTGTTAGATGTTCTGTAATTATAAACGGAAGATTGTTGTCCTTTGCAATATAATAGCCGGCCATTCCGCCATGAAAAACACTGTGAGCGTGTATCAAATCCGGTTTGCCATATTTCTTAACATAATTATAATAGATTTTTTCAACATTTTCGCTAAACATTTTATAAGCCAGCTTTCTCATCTTAGGTATGATTGCCTGATGAATTACAGAATATGTTGGAAGGCCATTGTCGTCATAAAAATCAATGATTTCATCTTTCTTATTAAACATTGAGCTTACTGATGAAAATTGCGGATATATGATTCCAACTTTGTGTCCGGCAGACATGAGTGCACGCGCCTGTTCTTCGAAAAATGTTCCCAGAACAGGTTCTGTGATAGACTTATACCAAGAAGGTATAATTAAAATGTGCATAAAAAATTAATTTGTAATTTGATCAATAATGTCTTTATACTTGTTATTCGGATGTTTGATTTTAATAAGCAAATCGTACATTTTTGCTTTCAGCGGATTAATATCTGTTTTCCATAAAAAACCTTTCTTTAGTTCACCACCAAATCCTTTTTTAAATCGAAAAACCCCTTCAAGAGCAGGGTCGTTATTCCCAATACGTACACCTACAAGATCATATTTATTCACTCCCGATTCTTTCATACGTTCAATCATCTTATAGTGTAAATATTTCATTGAACCATATAGTTTTGTTTCACCTCTGCTTCCTGCATGTGTGCATAATGCTGCATAGTTAGAATGAATCATAAAAATGCCTCCGATAGGATTGTCATTATCATATACAACACCTGCTGTAACATTATCGCTGCCAAGATAATTATAATAAGATTTAAAAAACTGTAGCTCTTCTGAAGGCATGGAAATTCTTTTCATAGTATCAGTATAGCATAAATAAAAATCGTTAAGTACATCTTGTCCGAATTTTACAACAGCTCCATTTTTTTCTGAATGATGAATAGCTTTTTGATATTTGGGATGAAACTTCTGAAAGATTTCCTCTTTTGTTTGTGTCTGAAGGTCTATGATATAGGTGCCAAACTCGCAGAAGCGCGAATTAGCAGGCACAGAGGCAAGTATGCCATACGGATGTGGCTGAACCAATCGCTCGCAGGAATTGTTTTGATTTAAATATGAAATTAATTCGTTAAAAAAATCAAGTTGTTCTTGCGGATTAAGTTCAATATTATTTTTAATGGGTGCATGTAATATTTGTGCAAGTTTGAAAAATCGTGAAGAGAAAAATCGCAATGGCATAAATGCCATTAATTTTTCTGAATATGCAATAAAAATATTTTCTTCCATGTATTCATGATACAATTGAGTAAACCCGGGAAGAAACTGAAACGGTGCGTCATTATTCATTGCGGATAACAATGACTGATCTTTTTTCTGTAGGTGGTTGAGTAATAGCATAGTTTATTTCAATAGGGTAGAGGCATGCCTTTCGCTGGAAAGAAATTTCATGCAAGCCTCTAATATTCGTTTGGTAGATTGTCCATCCCATAGTGGAGGAATAACTCCTTTTTTGTATTTATTATGGACTATTGCATCAATGCGTTCCGAAATTTTTTCATTACTGAATGGTACCAATTCATTAGTTCCGATATCAACTGTACATGGTCTTTCTGTATTGGCTCTTAATGTAAGACATGGTATTTGTCTGAATGTACTTTCTTCCTGAATGCCTCCACTGTCTGTCACAATATAAGCACAGTCTGAGATTAATTTCTGAAATGCCAAATAATCTAAAGGCTCTATTAATATCAGCTTCTTGTTTTCTGTAATAAATGATTTCATTCCAAACTCTTCAATTCTGTGCAATGTTCGTGGGTGAATTGGAAATACAAGTTGATGATTTCTAGTTATAAGTTCAATAATTGAAAACAATTGTTTCAGGCCATCTTTATGATCAACTGTTGCCGGACGATGCATAGTCATCAGGACGTACTCTTTGCTTTTAATATTTAAAGTCTCAAGTATATTACTCTGTTGAATTTTTTCATTAAAAGCTACAAGTGTATCTATCATCGTATTTCCAACAAAGAACATTTGTTTTTCTTGTTTGCCTTCTTGAATTAGATTTTTATAACCACTGTCTTCGGTAATAAAAAAGTAATCGGTTATCTCATCAGTTAATAAACGATTGATTTCTTCTGGCATTGTTCTGTCAAAACTTCGCAGACCACTTTCAACATGCGCAATTTTCAAATTCATTTTATTGGCTGTCAATGCTGCAGCAAACGTTGAATTCACATCGCCCACAACCATGAGTAAGTCAGGTTTGTTTTCCTGAATAACTTTCTCTAATCGAAGCATTATTTCAGCCATTTGAGAATTGGGGCTGCCGGCCGGTATGTTAAGCCAGAAATCGGGTGTTAAATCAAATTGCTCAAAGAAAATGTCAGCCATCTTGCTATCATAGTGCTGACCAGTGTGAACTATTTTTATATCGAAAGGCATACCTATGTCGGCATTCACCTTTTTAAATTGTGTTACCTTAATAAAATTTGGTCTTGTCCCTACTACAATTAAAATCTTTTTCATTCTCAATATCTATTCCTTTTTATACGTAAAGGTAAGTTTAAAGTTTAAAATTATTGTTTCTTAGTTTTATGTTTCATCTGCAAAAGCATTGCATCGGCAAAAAATTTTGATGCCCAATTAGGAACATCATAAGCAGAATAACCACCATTTACAGGCCATGAGCCGGAAATGCCGCCATTTACCATTGGCGAATGTGAAATTAACTGTTTGCTTTTAACATATTCAAGCAAACGATCAGCAGTTTCTATGTATTGAGTTTCACCTGTTTGTTCATATAATATATAACCGATAACACTTAACTGACAGTTGCCTGTCAGGCAGCAAAACGCATTGTCACTTGTCCATTCTTCGTCTAATTCGCCAGCTAGAAAACCGTTTTGTTTAGTGAGTGCTACGATGTGTTTATATGAGCGTTCAACAATTTCAATCCATTCCTGCTTTTGAAGATCAATAGCTGAGCCTAGTACACCCCGCAATGCATAACCGATAGTGTGCGTAGTGGGTATTTCATTTTCATCAAAACCATTATCACAAAAATAGTCATGCTTATTAGTCTGTTTTATGGCAAAGTTGATATTATTTATTCCTGCTGAAATATATTTTGACTCATTCAAATGTTGACCTAGTTTGATTAATGCCCATGCAGTTCTGGTGTTGGAGCTAAGCTGATGTAACGTAAATTCACGCCATGCACCATCAGAGTCCTGCACTTTCAAAAGCCAATCAGCACTTTGTATAGCAGCCTGAATAACTTCCTTTTTCTGACTTTGCTGATAGTAGTCAGTTAATGCCATAATTATTTGACCATTATTAAAAACTTTGGGAGGTTGGTTTTTAAAATCTCCATAAGATCCGGGAAATGTACCATCTTTACGTTGTGTAGTTAAAAGCCATTGAATTAACTCTTCAACTATCGGTCTTTCATTGAATACTTCATGTAATAATTCTGGTTTGTTATTTTTCAGATAGATGAGTGTGTTTATCCAAAAAGCAGTGGTTCCCGGATATGCGGGTAGCCATTTGTTAAACATCATTGAGTACTTGGCAGCACTTCCTCCAGTTGGTAAAAGTGATTGCTTGAACCATTCAAGCGCCATAAGTAATCTTTGTTCATCAGAAAAGTTTTCGGCTGTTGATTGCGATAACAAGTTAAGGTACCGCAACCTAATGTGTGAAATCAGCCGTTGAATCATCGTTAAAAATTAAATTACTTTTGCAATTAGTTCACTATATGAATATACTCCTGCAATTTCACCATTTTTAAGTTCGTAAATGCGGTCGCAGTTTTTTAGTGTAGTTACCCGGTGAGCGATGATAAAGATTGTTTTATTCGTATCAGAAAGTGAGTCAATGGCCTCACTAACTTCACGTTCTGTTTGAGTGTCTAAGGCGCTGGTTGCTTCATCAAACACAAGTATCTGTGCATTTCTATAAAGTGACCTGGCAATGCCAATACGTTGCTTTTGTCCACCTGATAGCCGTGATCCTCTTTCTCCAACTTCTGATTCTACTCCTTTAGGCAGGTTTCCAACAAACTCACTTAATGATGCTTGCTTAATTGCAGTATTAAGTAGATCGTTGTTAATTGTTTCTTCTCCAAAGGCAACGTTTTCTTTTATGTTTGAATCAATCATAAAAATATCTTGCTTCACATAGCCAATTAATCCGCGCCAGTATTCAAGATTTTCTTCTTTTAATGGTTTGCCATCAACTAAAATCTGTCCTGAATTTTCATCAAAAAAACGCAGTAAGATATTCATGAGTGTTGTTTTTCCTGAGCCGGAACTACCAACAAAACCAATTTTTTCGCCCTTCTTAACTTTAAATGAAATACTTTTCAAAACAGGCTCATGCGATTTTGGAAATGTGAAACTGATATTCTGAAATTCAATTGTGTTTTCAAATACAATTGGAATATTTCTGTCCATTTCTTTTTGCTTAACATAAAGCTCATTATATTCATTTAAATTTTCAATGGCAACCTGATTTTTAGTTACCTGCATTACAGCATTCATTATCCTGTTTAAAGAAGGCATCAAACGATATGCTGCTGCAGCAAATGCACCTACCATCATAATTACATCCTGTTGCCCGCCTTCAATAAAAATTGCATAAATAAATATGACAACAATTCCAAGAATCGCAACTAACTCATAACCTCTGAAAGGTATCATGTTTATCACAATTGAATTCATAGATAAGTCGTGATAAGCCTTTTGATATTTCAAAAAACGATTCCTGTAATATTCAATTTTGTTTGCCAGTTTAATATCTACAAAGCCCATAATTGAATTGTTTATTGCAGCAAGAGCCTGAGGAAACATTTTATCCAACCCTCTACCTATCTGCTCATTTTTTGTGTTAACAGACTTATAGAGTATGTATGATGCAGGCCCGATAATCATTAATATAAAAAGAAAGAGTTTAAGGTTGTAAACAGCAATCAGTGTCACAATGCAGAGTAAGATTATTGACTCTGAAAAAAGCATCAAAATGGGTAACATAACCCATGCTGTATATGAGGCAGGGTTTTGCTGTACGTGATTAATAATACGTGAGGATTTTACACTGTTAAAATTAAAGTAGCTTAAAGAGAAATATTTAGAAAACTGATTTTTAGAAATATTGTTTGCAACATCAGCCATAAACCGACCTTCAATATAGTTTACGAATATTCCAAAACCTGTTTTGAAAAATTGAAATAACAGGATTATCACAATAGAAAATACCATGAATGATTTATCTGTTTCAAAATTCAGATAACTATATGCTGTACTCAAATAGGTGTTGGTATGAATAATTTCAGGTTCTGTAGCCATTTTTACTAATGGGAGAACAGAAGCTAAACCAAACACATCTAAAATTGCAGATAAAAAAATCAGAAATGCAATCCATTTAATCCTTCTTTTTTGCAGTGGGGATAAATGGTCTTGAAGACTTTTATAGGTTTGCCTGAAGGCTTGTGCAGTAGAGTAGTTGTTTTTACTTGGCGACATCTGTTTTGTTCGTGTTATTTATAATATGCTCCGCCATAGCCAACAGGCATGTTTTTAGGATTTACTCCGTTTAAGATAAAGCTCAGACTCTTGATTTGATTCTTCTCCATCAACTGATGAGCAACTTCAATAAAGTCTTTCTTGCTATAGCCGGCTTTCATCACATACAGATTTAGGTCTGAATGTTTCATCATCACTAAAGCATCAGACAAGAGTCCTACCGGTGGCATATCTAAAATGATATAATCGAAATGTTCTTTCAATTCAATAATTAATTGTTCCATCATCGAATCTAAAATTAACTCAGAGGCATTAGGGGATTTTGGTCCGCTTAAGATGACTTTTAAATTCTCAACAGGCGTATCTTTTATTGTATCTTTTAAAGATGCTTTTCCAACGATATATGATGTTACACCTACATCGTTAGTCATGTTCCAAGCAACAGCCTGTTTTGGTTTATGTAAATCCAAATCAACAACCACGACTTTCTTTTTTGCTCTGGCTAACATGGTAGCTGTATTCACTGCACAAAAAGTCTTTCCTTCTCCGGAAATGGTAGAGGTGAACAGAATAACTTTTGAAGATGTTTTAGGAGCAAAATAGGATAAATTTGTCCTGATGACTCTGAATGCTTCAGCTGCAAGCGACTGTGGATGTGAATGTACAACAAGATAATCTTTCTTGGCTTCTGCGCTTTTCCCGATAACACCAATGATAGGTTGATTAGTAATATCGGCAAGTTCCTCTTTAGTAAAAATGTAATTAAGGAAAATGCTTTTAAGAAAGATTAAGGCTAACGCAAGTGCAAGACCTACACCAGCTCCCATAAATAACATTTTGTTTCGAATGGGACGTAATAACCCTGTACTTGATGCAGGTTCAAGAATTGATTTGTCCGGCACAATGGCTGCTGATGCAATCACATTTTGGGCCCTGCTTTCCAACAAGAATAAATACATCTTTTCATTGATTTCCTTTTTTCTTGTAATATCACTAAGGCCTTTAATGGTTGAGGGCATTCTGTTTAATGATGCAGCAAAATTACCTTCACGTTCTGTCAGTAAATTAATTTGCATTACAATATCCTTTCGGATATTCATGATTATTCCAATGACTTTTTCTTTTGCTTTATTAATTTGTGCATCAACTTCCTTAATCTGCGGACTATTTGGTGTCATGCTGAAAGACATATTCACTTTCCTTTGCATTAAAGCACTCAATTCATTAAAAGCGTTAGAAAGTCCTGGATTAGCCTGTTCAGTCATTAATGCTGGCGAAAGGGTAGTGAAATCACTACTGCCACTTGTTAATTGATTATAAACATAATCTACAGAATTCAGTCTTGCTGTTAGCTTAGCCTTTTCACCTTGCACATCAATTTTCTCCTTTAAAAACGTACTTTGCTGATTGGCCACATCAATAGCACCACTTTGTTGTTGGTATTCAACCAAACTTGTTTCAACACCATTAAGCTGATCTTCGTAGTCTTTTAATTGTGCTTCAATAAATTTTAATGAATTCTCGTTTATACCTCTTGCAACTGAAATAGAATAATTGATATAAAGATTCGTAAGCGTATCAAGAAAGTCAACAGCTTTTTCTTCTACCTCGTCAGCAATATTGATATTTATTACTGATGCATCTTCGTCTTTTTCTAAACTAAGCGCGTTTTTGTATTTCTTAACTAAATAACCGTGATTATTTATTACAAACACATACTGAAACTCGCTGAATTTTGGATTTTTAAGAATAGACTCCTGTTTACCGTTTATAATAATTGAAAATTTATCTGTAACTACAGGGTCACCAAACTTGTGTACTTTATTGTATGAATATTCGTTGGTTTTTATGTCAAGGCTGTAAGAGTCCTTATCAATTATTCGGAGGTTAAAAGGAATACCATAAAAATTGTCATCTAATATTTTGCCATCAACACTGAAAGGTGTCCCCTTATACACCTCACCTGTTTTTAAACGTCCTTTTATGTAATAAGAAATATCGAGGTTTAGTTTTTTAATTGCTTCTGAAACCAACTTAGTTGATGAAAGTATCTGTATTTCATTAGAAACCTCTTCTTTATTTGGTCCTAAAGGAAGGCTTGTTGATAAGGCATCTTTGAAAGCGTTTTTGGTTGGGGTAATCAGCACCTTAGCCTCTGCACTATAAATGCGGGTAGTTTTATAATATATGAAAATGCCTCCGGCAACGCCTATGGCCAAAAACAAAATAAACCAGTACCAATTCTTTACAAACAGGTTTAGGGCGTTTTTAATGTCCTTAGCATCAATAATTGATTGGTTCTTAATTACTTTTTGATTATTCATAAAATCAATAATTTACCGAACACACTTATACTCAAAACCGGTAGAAATGGTTCGCTAATTGGTGGTTTAAAATTGTTTAATTTGCACAAAATTAAAAAATTAAAACGGGTTATAATTCATGTTTTTTAATTTTATTAACTAATTGCAGTAACTAAGTAGAACCACATTACGTTTACATATTTTTAATTTTAATCATCAATGAAAAGAGCATTAATTACCGGTGTCACCGGACAGGATGGCGCCTACCTGAGCGAGTTATTGCTGCAAAAGGGCTATGAGGTACATGGCATTAAACGCAGAAGTTCACTTTTTAATACGGAAAGGATTGACCACCTCTATGAGGATATGCATCAAAAGAATGTGAAATTCAAGCTGCATTATGGCGATTTAACAGATTCGGCCAATATCATCAGAATTATTCAGGAAGTGCAACCCGATGAAATTTATAACCTTGGTGCTATGAGCCATGTACGTGTAAGTTTTGATATGCCTGAATATACTGCCAATGCCGATGGTATTGGAACACTACGTATTTTAGAAGCTGTTCGGATGTTGAATATGACTGAAAAATGTAAAATCTATCAGGCATCAACAAGTGAGTTATATGGTTTAGTTCAAGAAGTTCCCCAGCGCGAATCCACTCCATTTTACCCTCGTTCACCCTATGCAGTAGCAAAACTTTATGCATATTGGATAATCGTTAATTATCGTGAAGCGTATAATATGTTTGCCAGCAATGGGATATTGTTTAACCATGAATCTCCACTAAGAGGAGAAACATTTGTGACCCGTAAAATCACCCGTGCAGTATCGCGCATTGCTTTAGGACTTCAGGATACCGTTTATATGGGAAATATTGATGCCAAACGTGATTGGGGTCATGCAAAAGATTATGTAGAAGGTATGTGGTTGATGTTGCAACAAGATAAGGCTGATGACTTTGTGTTGGCAACAGGTGTTACAACAACAGTTCGTGATTTTATAGTACTTGCATTTAATGAAGTAGGAATAGAAATAGAATTCAGTGGTAAAGCTGAAAATGAAATTGCAGTAGTAAAAAAATGTAATAATCCTGCATATCAGGTACCTGTTGGGAATGTTGTTATGAAAATAGACCCGAAATATTACAGACCATCAGAAGTTGAATTGCTAATTGGCGACCCTGCAAAAGCAAAAAAAGTTTTGGGATGGGAACCTAAACACAATCTGGCATCAATAGTAAAAGAAATGATGAATTGTGACCTTGAGCTATTCAAGCGCGACCAGTATTTGAAACAAGGCGGACATAAAATTATTAATTATCACGAAGCATAAGATGATGCAGAAAAACAGTAAGATTTTTGTAGCAGGTCACCGTGGTATGGTGGGCTCTGCAATCGTTCGTAAACTTCAATCGGAAGGATTTAATAATAACCTGTTCAGAACATCAAAGGAGCTTGACCTGCGCAACCAAGGTGACGTTGCTGATTTTTTTAATCAGGAAAAACCTGAGTATGTTTTTCTTGCCGCTGCAAAAGTTGGAGGCATAGTTGCTAACAACACTTATAGAGCAGATTTTATTTACGAAAATCTGATTATTGAATGTAATGTCATTAAAAGTGCATTTGATTCCGGAGTAAAAAAGTTGTTGTTTCTAGGCTCATCTTGTATTTATCCTAAAATGGCACCACAGCCATTGAAAGAAGAATACTTACTCACAGGCCCGTTAGAACCTACAAATGAGCCTTATGCATTGGCCAAAATAGCAGGGCTTAAGATGTGCGAAGCTTTTCGCGATCAATATGGAGTAGATTATATATCGGCAATGCCGACAAATCTTTATGGGCCTAATGATAATTACGACCTAAAAAACTCACATGTTTTACCTGCATTGGTACGAAAGTTCTATGATGCGTTGGAGAATAATCTCCCATCTGTAGAAATATGGGGAACAGGATCTCCAAGGCGCGAATTTTTGCATGTTGATGATTTAGCGGATGCATGTTTTTTTCTGATGCAAAATTATAGTGACCGTTCTACAGTAAATATTGGTACAGGTGAAGACATCAGCATTAAAGAATTGGCAATGCTTATTATGGAAACCTTCGGTTATAAAGGCCAATTGAATTTTGATACAACTAAACCTGATGGTACACCACGCAAACTTTTGTCTGTCGATAAATTGCACCAATTAGGTTGGAAGCACAGCATTTCATTGGAACAAGGTGTTGCAAGTGTATGCAATGAGGTTAAAAGCATGGAATCTTTCTTGGAGCGTTAAAAAAAATACCCTGTACTGAGCGAAATCTGCAGGTGACTGTTAAAACGCGATAGTAATAATCATAAAAATAGTTATCACATCAATAAATATGATGTATATTCGTGAAATATTAAAATATTTTACGATGAAAAAATTCTACTTAAAATTTATTTTATTTCTTGCAGTTTCATTGTGTTCTAAGAGCAATTTGATTGCACAAACACAGACAGTTGTTATTGGTACATCTAGCCTTATATCAGCATTTAGTCCTATTGTCAAATCTTATGAATGTGTTGCCTACGAATCAATATATCTTTCAACTGAGATAGGCTATTCAGGCGCTATTTCTACTTTTGGTTTCAATCGTGTTGATGGTACTGACACCTTACCTTTTGATAGTGTCTCAATTTTTATGAAACAGACAGCTTTGACTTCACTAACAGCCGGAGTTATTGATACAACAGGATATACAAGAGTATATGATGGTAGTTTCCCAAATAGTGCAGGTGCCGGATGGCGGGAAGTCTCTCTTAACCTGCCATTTGCTTATAATAATTCTTCCAATCTTAGTGTGCTTGTGTTTAAGCACACTCAGGCAGCAACAGCAGGCACTCCCGTTACCCCAAGGTGGTATTATACATCTGTTTCTCCTAACAGAGCAAGAAGATATTATGGAACAAGTCCAATGGCATGGGGACCAAACCTGAGTGTAACCAATGTTTTAAGTGATATAAGAATGACCATTGGCACTGTTGGTATTGTTGATATTTCGGCAGGTTTGTGTTCTGTATATCCAAATCCAACAGATGGATTGGTAAATATTGTTGTTCATAATGAAAAGGTAGCATCAATGTTAGTATCTGATATATCTGGAAAAATTGTTGCTGATGTTACAACGTTGAAACAATTGACTGTGGACTTAAGAAACCTCAGTAATGGAATTTATACCATACAATTTTTTGACAATACAAAACAATTGATGGCTGCTAAAAAAATAGCTATAAAAAAGTAAGTGTTTTTAGATCTGAAAGAAGCTTGAGTTTCAGATAAATTATTTCACTATAATCTTCTGAATATTTATTGATGAATTTGTTTCAAATTTCACAAAATATACACCCGGTTTAAAATTGCTGACATCAAAAAAAGCGAAGTTTTGACCATTTGATTTTGATGTATTTTGTGATTCATAGACCAACTTTCCTGTAACATCGTTAATTTTAATTTGAAACATTGTTCCAATATGACTGGAGTAGGGGAGACAAGTAATTGCTGATGCCGGATTTGGAAAAATTTTACTAATTGTAATTGGATTATCTAAAGCATTGATTTTTGTTGTTTGTAATATATCAAAATAAAAATATCCTAACGGTGCAGGCATAGGTCGAGTCTGATGTTTTGATGTGTTTGAATAGGCTTCAATATAATAGTAAACTCTTGTTCCTCCGGATTGGGCAGGTATGTATGTTTCAAAGTAATCACTCATCCCTGTTAAAGCTGTCATGGGGACAGCATTGTAAGGCTGAAGCGTATCTGTTCTGTAAAATAAAGTTGCAGATTGAATTCCACTACGATGCTTAATAAATGCAACTACAGAATAAGGATTTATTGTATCATAAGTATCTGCAAGTTGTTGATGCGAAATCAGCAGTGGGTCATTAGTGCCTAAATCTTTGGTGATACAATGCAATGCTCCTAAGGCACCAATACTTTGAAGAGAGTTAATCCCAATAACATTATATCCGGGTAATGCATCTCTGTAAATACGTAAAGCAGTGCTGTCTTGCGAAACATTATAGGTAGGAACTATAATAGTGTTATTGATGAACGATGAATTGGTGTATGTAAAATAGTCGCCTGTTGTATTTGGATATGCTCCATTATCAGCAGGCATCGGAATGCGAATTACCTTATAAGGTGTGCCAAATACAGAAAGGAAATTATTAACAACATAAAGCAAATTAGCTTCAATCTGTGGTCCATCGGCAACACCCTGCGGATATTGTCCCATTAAAATAGTTTCTTCGTTTAAAAGCTTCATGTGCATATCAATATGATGAATGCCATCGTACGGTAAAGTCGGCATTTTAATGTATCTTTCAATGCCCATAAATTGTTTCATAATTGTATCTATCTGACTTGTTGTTAAGGAGGGGTTTTCGTTCACAATAAGATTGCTTGAAAATCCTGTTCCAAATCCATCACACATAAAATTGCCACCCGTGTGAACCAAACTGTATGGCGACATAGTCGTTTGATATAATGGTGTATTTAATAGCCCTGCAATTGCCACCGGAACATTATCATCATCAGGGCGCGGACGATTATATATCCAGTCAATAGTTACTAAAGTATCAACGTCATTTGTGTATGCACTCCATGGACCGTAATCTCGCGACCACACTGAATTGAAAGGTGTATTCACGAAACTCACATTTATCGTATCAACATTTCCACTGTTTAAATAGTTGATTACACTTTGCTGATTATTGGTTACAATATATACACGACATTGTGTTTTAGCAGCACGAACAATTTCGCGCAAAATAGCAGGATAACTTGTCCAACCAATCAATATACCTTGTAATTCTTCCCACTCTGCCATAGTACGAACCCGTGATGATGGTGGGGCAGCAACTTGATTATTTTTTAAATTATTAGAAAATTGCTGCAGATAGGATGGCATCTGCAACACTTCTTTTTGAGTCATATAGTTTGGAAGATTTTCCTGAGCAGAAACAGTACTGCATAGAAAAAGAATTGCCATAAATAATTTAAAAGTATTTTGCATGTTGAGGCTATAATGAAACATCAAATATAGTCACTTTCAATAAATTACTATCACTGAATAATATTTGCCAAATAATTGCTTTATTTGCTTTGTAAAACAGAAAGTATGAAATGGATGGGTAGGCGCGAAAGCGACAATGTTGAAGATCGTAGAAGATTTTCAGGAGGTAAAATTGCCTTAGGCGGTGGGTTGGTCGGCATAATTGTTATTGTAATCAACTTATTAATGGGTGGAGATCCGAATCAGCTGTTACAACAAATGCAGCAGCAGGCAACAACACAAACAACATCACAAGAAACTTCTGCTGCCGATGATGAAATGGCAAGTTTTATAAAAGTAGCATTGGCAGATAACGAAGATATCTGGAAGAAAATTTTTCAGGAAAATGGGATTGAATATCGTGAGCCAAAATTGGTGCTTTTCAGAGATGCAACACAGTCAGGTTGTGGAAATGCAAGTTCTGCTGTTGGACCTTTTTATTGCCCAGCCGATGAAAAAGTATATATTGATTTGTCTTTTTTTGATGAGTTGAAGAGTAGGTTTGGTGCACAGGGTGGCGATTTTGCTATCGCTTATGTTTTAGCCCATGAAGTAGGTCATCATGTTCAGCATTTATTAGGTACATCTGACAAAGTTCACGAAATGCAAAACCAGTTATCAGAAACAGAAGCAAATAAACTATCAGTTGCACTTGAACTTCAGGCTGATTTTTATGCAGGAGTTTGGGCAAATCAGAATCAGAAGATAAACAATGTGCTTGAAGACGGTGATATTGAAGAAGCATTGAGTGCAGCAAGTGCAGTGGGTGATGATAAAATTCAGAAAAAAGCACAGGGTTATGTCGTACCTGATGCATTTACACATGGCACTTCGGAACAAAGAATGTTTTGGTTTAAAAAAGGTTATCAGACCGGGAAATTACAAGAGGGTAATACCTTTAAGGAGCTTAATATTTAATTTAATCACTCTAAAATGAAAATTTTTAAAACCCGTTGAAACTAATTGTTGTTTATCGGGTTTTTATGTTTATGTATAAAATTCAAAATCAAATTTAAATTATCATGCAGAAATTCACAACATCGTTAATGGCACTAATCATTGCCACAACAACAACTTCAATGGCGCAATTAAAAACGCCACAACCAAGTCCAACTCAAAGTCTGACACAAGCATTTGGTCTAGGTGAAATTAAAATCGAATACAGCAGACCATCAGTAAAGGGAAGAACAATTTTTGGCGATCTTGTTCCTTTTGGTAAAATATGGCGTACGGGAGCTAATCAATCTACCAAAGTAACTTTTGGTGCTGATACCAAGGTGAATGGTAATGATATTGCGGCAGGCACTTATGCACTCTACACAATACCAAACACAGCAGATTGGGAAATAATATTTTATAAAGACTTAACTCTCGGAGGCAATGTTGGCGACTACAAGAAAGAAGATGAAATGATGCGTTTTAAGGTGAAGCCGATGGCGACTGCCGATAAGATGGAAACTTTCACTATCAATGTAAATAACATTGCACCAACTTCATGTAGTATTGATTTATTATGGGACAAAACAAAGGTGAGTATCCCGGTAACTACCAATATTGACGAGAATGTCATGAAGCAAATTGACAAGGCAATGGGTGACAACAAACCCTATTTTCAGGCAGCAAATTATTATTACGAAAATGATAAAGATTTAAATAAGGCGCGCGAATGGATAAATAAAGCTGTGGAAAACAATCCAAAGGCATACTGGGTTTTACACACAAAGGCTAAAATTGAATACAAATTGAAAAATTACCCAGAAGCAACAAAGGCAGCAGAGCAAAGTCTGGCTTTAGCAAAAGAAAGCAGTGATAACAGCTACATTAAAATGAATGAAAAATTGATTGCAGATGTTAAGAAAATGGGCAAATAAAAAGTTATTAACAATCTGATCCTCAAAACGGTATTCTCCTACATTTGTGGAGGGTTTATTGTTTTTAGGTTAGAGGGGAACAACATAATAGTTGTTTCCCTTTTTTATTTGTCCTTATGTAAAATATAAACTCCAATCTGATTGTGTTTTTAATTGTGAAGTAATGGTTTATTAACATCATTATTCAATAAAAATAAAATATGATTGTTGAATCATCGTTTTGATTATTAATTTTGGAAAAAAATTATACAATGAGAAAGCTAGTTAAACGTTTGTCTGCACTTAGTGCAATGTTGATTATCTCAACTGTAGCATTTTCGCAGTCAACTACTACACAGGAAACAGAACAAACCACAACACCTCCAACAGAAACTACAGAAAGTACGGAAGACTCTACTGGAGCCGTTGAGGCTTTACCCGATTCAACTGCAGTTGCTCCGGAAGGTGATCCTGCTGCCGGTGCAGCCAACGAAAAACCTGCCACAAGACACAAATTGTATTCAGGCAAGCAACGTGGCAACAATGTAATTTATGATCCTAAAAAATAAAGGGTTGTTTTATACTTCATTTCATCGTAATTTTACTTTCATAAAATATAAATCAATGAGAAAATTATTAATGAGTTCAGCTATTTGCTCTGTGTTATTATTAAGCACCATGTTGTCTTTTGGTCAACAGGCAGAAAAAAAATCAACAGAATCAGGCTTCTTTGTTCGCAATGGCCTTGTCTATTACATTAAAGGCAACACAGTAAATTTTCTGGAAAGTGATCAAACACTTGATAACGGTGCAACAATAAATCAGCGTGGAATGATAAAATATCCCGATGGAAAGACAGCACAACTTCAGCAGGGAGATATTTTTACATTCAACAACGTATTAGTTCCAAAGGCCGTTGAAGAACATCTTGAGTTAAAAGACGGTAAGCTTCAAATTGTAACTAATGGTATTTTTACTCCTGTAGAGAAATCCATGAAATTGGAAACCGGTGTCACAATTGATGCAGAAGGACATACAACATCAGGAATAACCCTTATGCCAAAACAAAAAATGAACATGATGGGGGAATTAATAAAATAGTATTGGTTTAAAAAATATGACTAAGCCGGGTAATTCCGGCTTTTTTTATGCTTAATTTTACCTGTCATGTTTAAGTTTATTGATCAAACAGGATTTGAAATAAAATTGGAAGCACCACCTCAGAGAATTGTTTCCTTAGTTCCATCACAAACAGAATTGCTGGCAGATTTAGGATTACAAGATAGCATAGTTGGTATTACTAAATATTGCATTTATCCACCCGAACTTTTTTTGTCTGTACCCCGAATAGGAGGAACAAAATCTGTGAATCATGAATTGGTCAGCCAACTGAAACCTGATCTTATTATTGCAAATAAAGAGGAAAACAATCGCGATTCTATTGAGCAACTGAGAGAGCAATTTCCTGTTTGGTTAAGTGATGTGAGTAATCTGCACGAAGCATTGGATATGATTTACAACATTGGTGTAATGACTAATAGTCAAGAACGTGCTTCTGAAATAAATAATCAGATTTATGATAAATTTAATTCACTAACTTTAAAGAATAAAAAACATGTTGCTAAGAGAGCATTGTATTTTATCTGGCGAAATCCTTATATGTGTGCCGGTGGCGATACATTTATAAATGACATGATGAATAAAGCCGGTTTTGATAATCTGATGTATTATCATAAACGATATCCTGAACTGACTGAGAAAAGAATATCAGAGTTAAATCCCGAAGTTATACTTCTTTCATCAGAACCATATCCGTTTAAAGCAAAGCATATACAGGAATTCAAAAGCATTTGTCCTAAAGCTGAAATCTTGTTGGTTGACGGAGAATTTTTTGCCTGGTATGGCAGCCGTATGATTAAGGCTGCAGATTACTTTTATCAGCTATGCGACAGCAATTCCAATGTGTCAGAATAATACCTTTGCAAAATGATGCAGAAATGGATAAAATTGCTATCTATAATTAGTTTGTTAAATGTAAATTTTTTATTTGCACAAAAAGTCGGTCTGGTATTAAGTGGAGGAGGGGCAAGAGGATTTGCCCATATTGGTGTAATAAAAGCGCTTGAAGAAAATGGAATTCCTATAGATTATATTACAGGAACTTCAGCCGGAGCACTTGTTGGAGGCATGTATGTTTCGGGCACCAGTCCACAACAAATGCAAAATATAGTTCTAAGTGAAGATTTTAAAAATTGGGCAACAGGTTCGTTGAGCGATGAACTCATCTACTATTTTAAGGAACGTGAAAGAGATGCATCGTGGGCAACTGTTAAACTTAGCTATGATTCGACTTTAAGAATGAATTTTAATGGATCATTAGTCAATAGTGGCCAAATAGACTTTGCTCTGCTTGAAAATCATTCAGCAGCTAGTGCCGGTGCCGATTACGATTTTAATAATCTGTTTGTTCCTTTTCGTTGTGTTGCCTCAGATATTAAAAATAAACGCCCGGTGATTTTTAATTGTGGCGATCTGAGTCAGGCAATAAGAGCCTCAATTGCCTATCCACTGTATATCTCACCTATGACAGCCGATAATCAGCTCTACTATGATGGTGGCATATATAATAACTTTCCCTCAGATGTTATGCTCAATGAGTTTGATCCTGATATTATGATTGGCGTTTCAGTGGGTGGTGGTCCTGATATTCCGAAAGAAGATAATATGTTTTCACTGCTCAGAACAATGATAATTCAATCGCAACATGTTGTCTTGCCGGGAGCTGATGATATATTAATTCAACCTGATGTTACCAATTTCGGTGTGTTTGATTTTTATAATTTTCAATCGTTGATCGATAGTGGTTATAAGGCAACAATGGCTCGCATGGATGATATCAAACAAGCTATTGCCAGAAGAATTTCACCCGAAGAGTTGAGCCGGAAAAGAGATGACTTTATTAAGAAATTACACCCTTTAGTTGTTGGCGACATTATTGTTACAGGTGTAAGTCCTGAAAAAGCAAAATATATTAAGTCTATTCTGAATCCTCGTGGAAGCAATATGTTACTTCGACAACTCAAACCCCGTTATTTTAGACTTCTTGCAGATGAAAATATCAGATATGCTTTTCCAAAATTGGTTTATGATCCAAAAACAGAGGTGTACAATTTAGAAGTCTATATTAAACCTGAAACAGATTTACGGGTTGATATAGGAGGAAATTTTTCTTCCAGGCCAATTAGCGAAGGCTTTATTGGATTCAGATATAATGTTCTTGGTCCATATAGTTTAGGCATTCATGCCAACACCTATTTCGGAAAGCTTTATAATTCCGGACAGTTAAAATTAAGACTAGATTTACCAGGCAGACCTGATTTTTTTATCGAACCGTTTGCCACAATCAATAGGATGGACTATTATAAAAGCAGTAGTTTTTTTAAAGATGATATTAAGCCTGCTTATTTGTTGGTAACAGATCAATCCTTTGGCTTAAATATTGGTATGCCTGCACGAAATAAAGGAGCATTAATTGTTGGTGGAAATTATTTTAATATTAAGGACAGGTATTATCAGACAAGAAATTTCTCTGTCAATGATACAGCAGACTTTACCAGATTTGAAGGAGTAAGTTGTGTTGTTGGTTTTGAAAGGAATACTTTAAATCGGAAGATGTATGCATCAAAGGGTTCTTACCTATCTATTCGCACACGTTTTGTTTCCGGCAATGAAATAACCAATCCCGGATCTAAACAAGACAATGCACCAACTATCAGTGAATGGCACCAATGGTGGCAGGTTAAAATGATTTACGATAATTATTTCTTCAGAGCAGGAAAGTATAAGCTCGGATTTTATGCTGAAACAAATTTCTCAGGTCAACCATTCTTTAATAATTATACAGCTACTATTTTACAAATGCCGGGGTTTTATCCGACCCAAGAAAGTAGAACATTGTTTCTCGATAATTTTCATGCACCAAACTATTTAGGTATTGGAGTGCGTAATGTGTTTAGTTTACGGTCAAATATTGATTTCCGTTTAGAGGGTTATGGATTTCAACCTTTTCAGGAAGTTGTTAAGAATGAAAATGAGAAGGCTGTTTTCGGTGATGCATTATCTGCACGATATTTTATTGCATCATTTTCTGGAATTTTCCACAGTCCGGTAGGACCCGTAGCAATGACACTTAATTATTACGACAGAAAATCAAAGTCATTTACTGTTCTTTTTCATATCGGCTATATTTTATTTAATAAACATGCTTTGGATTAGCCAATTAGTCTTTTTGGAAAGATGCTATGAGTAAAACAGTCATTGTAGCTCCATTAAACTGGGGGCTTGGTCATGCAACAAGAAGTAAAACAGTTATTGATAATCTTTTAACTGCCGGTTGTAAAGTAATTATTGCTTCAGATGGAAATAGTTTAAAAATATTGAAGAGGCAATTCCCTTTTCTGCACACAGAAGAATTACCTTCATATAGTCCTGTTTACCCTTCTGATGGTAATATGGCATGGGCAATGCTCAAACAAGCACCCAAAATGCTCATAAATATTGGCAATGAACAATCGGTTATAAAGAAGATTGCTACAAAATACAATGCAGAAATTATTATTTCTGATAACAGGTATGGGTGTTTTACAAATTTTACAAAGAATATTTTTTTATCACATCAACTGATGATTCAATCACCTGAATCAATGTTGTTTTTGCAACCATCAATTAACAGGTTACATGCTAAATTTATAAATCGTTTTCACGAATGTTGGATTCCGGATGTTGTGCAAGGATTTAAGTTGGCCGGAACTTTATCAGAAAATAAATATATAAAAATTCCAAAATTTTATTGCGGATTACTTTCGTCATATCTATCGTCCAATATGTCAAATGATAATAAATTTGATATAGTTGCAATTCTATCGGGGCCGGAGCCTCAGCGTACAATATTTGAAGGTAGAATTATTGAACAGTTGGAAAAGATCCGGTATCGTTCGTTATTAATACGCGGGAAAATTTCTGACCCAAATGAAATACCTGATAGAGGAGTAATGCAGTTTAAGAATTATGTATCAGCAGAAGGAATTTCTAATTACATTAGCCCGAATACATTTGTGATTTCAAGATCTGGTTATTCTACAATTATGGATATTGCACAATTAGGTGTAAGCGCATTATTGGTGCCAACACCGGGTCAGACAGAACAGGAATATCTTGCATCATATTTTGATGAGAACAAGATTTTCATGATGCAAACTCAAAATAATATTGATATACAAAAAGCATTCGAGAGGAAGTCGGATTACTTAGCTATAAAAACCGAGAAGAATATTTTATTACAACAAAATTTAAACCGGATATTACTAACCTAGCTTAAAGCAAGTTCATATTGCATTCCTGTTATGGAGTTAAGTTCACTAATGCAAAACAATGCATCTTCAATTTGAATCTCATCTTTTTTGATAACTGCTTCATAATACCCTTCTGTAGACAGCCATAAGCCTTCTGGCAAATCAACCAGTTCATGAGCATATAATATCATTACCAATTCACCCTCTTCATCATATAGTTCATTTATTGTAGCAGGAAATTTTTCAGAAGCTACAAGTTGAGGATTATTCATGCGTGAATTTAGAATATTCTTTTTATCAATCTGAGTTTATGTGTGTATCGTTTGGTTTCCTGATTGTAAATACCAACCTGATCAAATGCATCTATTCGAACTTTTCCTGATGCATGAATAATAGTGTCACGTGAAGTTAATATGCCAACATGAATAATATTGCCTTCTTCATTATCAAAAAAAGCTAAATCGCCTGGCATGGCTTCATCAACAAGGTTCACTATATTTCCTTGTTCAGATTGTAAAGAAGCATCACGCAAAAGTGAGTATCCTGATAATTTATAAACCAACTGCGTAAATCCGGAACAGTCTATGCCAAATGGTGACCTTCCTCCCCATAAATAGGGTGCATTGAGATACATATATGCATTTTCAATTAATAATGCTGATGTAGCTGCTTTTTGAGGAAACTTTGCATTACCATCAAACCGATATGTTCTTGTATTAATTCTGCAATGCTGATTTTCAAAAAAGGGTAAAGCACTTCCTAATATTACTGTCTGTATTTTATTATCGTGTAATAAGAGTTGCACCAAGTCAAAGCAGACAAATGCTCCGTTTTTTTGCAGAAATTGAAAATCGTTATAGCTAATTTCAGTGTGTTGGTTTAAAGCAATAAATCCTTCATAACCATCATGTGAAGTTCGAATCTTAAACCACTCTTTTTGTGATTCAACAACTTCATAATGCTCTCCAAAAAGTATTTGTGAAACCAACTCACTTCTGTGTGAAGGCTCCTTCCTCATAGGAACAAGACTCATTTCACAAATGCCGAATGACATATTCTGCTAAGTATTGAATTTAAACCAATGCATCAACTACATCTTGCCTTGTTACAATGTAGTTTCTGTCAGCTTTAAAATCTTTTACAATAACTGCCTGATTGTTTTTACTAAGCAAGTCACTTAATGTATCAATTGAAGTATTGATATCAATAAAAGGCATAGCATCTTGCATAATATCACTCACCGGTTTATTTTTTAGTTCAGGACTTTTTAAGAGTGATGAATAAATATGATTCTCTGTAATATTTCCAACTATTCTTCCTTCACGCGTTACCGGAAGTTGAGAAAAGTTATTTGTTTTGATAATTTTCAATGTGTCACCTATCGGTAATGATGCCTCAACAGTAGTTAAGTTAACATCTTTTTTTGTTCCGATTATATCTGATGCTGTCATGCCTTTCTTATCGAAATAACCTTTTGAACGCATCCAGTCATCATTAAATATTTTTGCAATGTACCTCGATCCATGATCATGAAAAATAATTACAACCACATCTGTTGGTTTCAATTGATCTTTCATCTGAAGCAGTCCTGCAACAGCCGAGCCGGCACTGTTACCTACCCAAATACCTTCTTTGCGAACCAAATCACGTGTCATCAATGCAGCATCTTTATCGGTAACTTTTTCAAAATGATCTATTACTGTAAAGTCGTAATTCTGTGGAATAAAATCTTCTCCTATACCTTCTGTTACATAAGGGTAAATTTCATTCTTATCTAAAATACCTGTTTCATGATATTTTTTAAGTGCAGAACCATAAGTGTCAATTGCCCATACTTTGATTTTCGGATTTTTTTCTTTCAAATAACGACCAGTACCGGTAATTGTTCCGCCTGTTCCGGCACCAACTACTAAGTGGGTGATTTTACCTTCTGTCTGCTCCCAAATCTCCGGACCGGTTTGTTCATAATGTGCCTGTCGATTACTTAAATTGTCGTACTGATTTGGATAAAAAGCATTTGGAATTTCTTTGCTTAGTCTGGCAGCAACAGAATAATAGGAGCGAGGGTCTTCTGGTTCAACATTCGTTGGACAAACAATTACTTCTGCACCAAATGCGCGCAATGCATCTACTTTTTCTTTGCTTTGTTTATCAGTGGTAGTAAAAATACATTTGTATCCTTTAACGATTGCAGCAATTGCTAACCCCATTCCTGTGTTACCGCTAGTGCCTTCAATTATTGTTCCTCCAGGCTTTAACTTTCCGCTCTTTTCTGCATCTTCTATCATCTTAAGTGCCATTCTGTCTTTAATAGAATTGCCGGGATTTACAGTTTCAATTTTCGCTAATACTGTAGCTTGAACACCTTGAGTCACTGCATTCAATTTAACCAATGGTGTGTTGCCAATGGTTTCAAGTATATTGTTGAAATACATTAAATGTTATTTGAATTGATTAAATAATTTTATTTCAAGCTTCTTTTACAAGTGCAGGCATTCTCCATTTCGCAATTGCAAATACACCAAAAAGTAGCATGTTGAAAAATAAATCACCCATAATAGTGCCTCCGAAAAATGGAACTGCACTTACGTAGCAACTCATTAATCCAGCAATATTAAGTGGATACATTAACCCTGTAGTCCATACTCCGAAGTTGGTCATGATAAAGAATAGTATTGATCCCATTAAAGATGCTGCAACTACATTCTGTACTTTTAATTTATTTCTGAGTAAAAAACCTAATGGTGTAATTAAAATAAAGCTTAAGTAAACCCAAAACCATCCTTCATAAAATGCACTGCCCGGCTTGATAAGCTGTAACAAAAGATCGGAAATTAATAATGCTGCTAAAGGAAGGCCAAAGGCTATTTTCTTATCTTTAAGAAAAGTGCCACCAAAAAGCGCCATAGCTCCAATAGGAGTGAAATTATAAGGATGTGGTAGCAAACGTGAAATGGCAACTACCAAAATTGATATTGTTATAAATTTCGTCTTGTTGTCTTTTAAAATGTTATTCATAATTCAAAATTATTTTAATGGCAAAGATAGGCGTATGAAAGTAAAGATTCAAAAGTTTATTCAATGCTTTTTTAACGAGGTTTAATGGTGCTAAACAGTCCGTTAGGAGTCTATTAATTGTCATTCCAGATTGTCCAGGAGGCTTCAGCTTGCTCAATTAGCATTTCATATCCATTACATACCTTACACCTTCTTCTTATACCTTCATTCATAAATGCTGTAATTTCAGGATTGTAATTTAGGTCAAAAAGAATGTGCTTATCGGTTAACTTGGAGTAATTTATTGGAGGTTTTTGGGCAATATCAGGGAACCTCCCCATTGGTGTACAATTTATAATTAGTAAATTTTGGCTTATGATATCATCTGATTGAAGGTAAGAAATTGCACTTTCATTTGCGTTTCTTGAAACAAACTTAAATGCAATACTTTTTTGTTTCAGAACAAACGCTACTGCCTTGGCCGACCCTCCCGTGCCTAATATCAATGTTGGAGGTTTTTGATCTCCGATAATTCGTTCAAGACTTATTTTAAAACCAATAATGTCAGTATTGTATCCAATTAATTTCTCATCTTTTATCAGTATTGTATTGACAGAGCCAACAGTTTTTCCGGTTTCTTCTAATTGATCTAAATAGGGTATTATACTTGTTTTGAATGGAGAAGTAACATTTAGCCCTGCAAGTTGATTGTTGCTGATTAATGCCTTTAAATTACTTAAGTCTCCTATTTCGTAATTGTTGTAATTACAGCTTAAGTTTAGTTTCTTGAATTTATCAGTAAAAAAAATTTGTGAAAAGGAATGACTTAGTGGAAAACCAATTAATCCAAAATTTCTCATTTAGAAGAAAATTTCTGCTTAATAATCCCTATTAAAATGGGTATTAATGAAATTCCAATAATAGCAATAACAACTAATGAAAAGTTATTTTTCACAATCTCTAATCTGCCGAAAAAATACCCGGCCCAAACACAAATGTTAATCCATAATACACTTGCTAAAACACTGAATCCTATAAAGCGATTATAGGTCATACTACCAACTCCGGCAACAAATGGAGCAAAAGTTCGAACAATTGGAACAAAACGTGCAAATATTACTGCTTTGCCACCATGTTTTTCATAAAATTCTTGTGTTTTGTTCAGATAATCTTTTTTGAGAAAACGATAATTTTTTTCAAAAACTTTTGGACCTATATAATTACCAATAAAATAGTTGGTGTTATCGCCACCAAAAGCAGCAAAAAAGAAAATTATCATCAGATAAAAAACATTTAAAGGATTATCAGGAGGGGCAGCTAATGCTCCCGCAGCAAACAACAATGAATCGCCCGGCAAAAGTGGAGTTACAACCAATCCTGTCTCAGCAAATACTATAAGAAATAGAATAAGATAAATCCATGTATCATACCGTTGTACAAGTTCGAATAAATGTTTATCAATATGTAAAATAAAATCAATTAAAAATTTTAAGTGTTCCACAGGTTTAATTTATATGACGTTAAGTGTTGGATCAATTTCTTGTGAATAGGCTTTTATACCACCTTTTAAGTTAAAAATGTTTGTAAACCCATATTGTGTAGTAAGTACTTGATAAATTGCTGCACTCCTTGACCCAGACCTGCAATGTATAACAACGGGCTTGTCTTTTGCAATTTCTTCAATTCTGTCAATGATTTCTCCCATAGGAATAAGCATTCCATTAAGATTACAAGCATCATATTCGTATTCTTCACGAATATCAATCAACTGAAAGTTTTCACCTTCATCTTGCCATTGTTTTAATTCATGAACTGTTATTTCTTGCATGATTTTAATTCGAAAAAATTAGAGCGCCAAAGATACGAATTGACTTTACTTTGATATCGGTTTGTTGAACATTCTGTTCAGATTCTGTTTGCTGAACTGTATTATAAAAGCAATAAAAACTACCAAAAGGCATCCGGCTAAATTTAACCATAAAAATGCCATCACATCAAAATACCAGAATGTTATTATAATTGCTTCAGTAATTAAAGCTGCAATAAATACCGAGTTTCCATCAAGTTGTTTTACGAAAATGGCAGAGATGAAAATACCCAATATAGTGCCGTAGAATAAAGATCCAAGTATGTTTACAGCCTCAATCAGATTTCCTGTATTGCCGGCAAAGAATGCACAGATTATACAAAAGATACCCCAAAGTAAAGTTGCAATTTTAGAATAGTAAAGTTTCTTGGTCTCGCTATACTCTTTTTTTGATGACCTGAAATAGAAATCTACAACAGAAGTTGAAGTAAGAGAATTAATACCTGCTGCTAAAGAACCCATGGATGCAAGAAAAATTATTGCTACAATCAATCCTATAAGACCTTTAGGAAAATGATGCATCACAAAATGCAGAAAAACAAAATTGGTATCATTTATATCAGCTTCAGGATTTATAGTCTTGATTATTTTAACAGCTTCCTGTTTTACTTTATTGGCTTCAGCCGAAGTTTGAAGTATTTTGGTTTTAGTGAATTCGGCATTTGCAAGATCATTGCTGCGTAAATATTTTAAATAGTCTTTTGATAGATTAGAGTTACTTTGGTTAATACCATTGTACTTAAACTCTAAATTATTGTAGTAGTCAGCCATCGGACTTTCCTTAGCAATTTTTTCTATGTTCTCATTAAAGAAAATGGGAGGAGATTGAAACTGATAGAATGAAAAAACAAGAATTCCAATAAACAAAATCACGAACTGCATTGGGATTTTAATCATCCCATTGACGATTAAACCTAATTTACTTGCTGATGAATCCTTGCCCGTTAAATAACGACCAACTTGCGATTGGTCTGTACCAAAATACGATAGTTGCAGGAAAAAACCACCTATGATGCCACTCCAAACATTATATCGGTTGTTCCAATCAAATTTAAAATCAATAATATTCATTCTGTTATGTATGCCTGCAATTTTCAGACTTTCGTACAAGGTAGCATCAGTTCCAATTAAAAACAGTACAATGACCCCTGCTATAATAATACTCGAAAAAATAATTGTCATCTGCAATACCTGAGAATGCGATACAGCAAGAGTCCCACCATAGAAAGTGTAAATTATTACCAGAACGCCAATTATCATTGTTGTGTAAAAAATTGGAATGTTAAGTACTGTAGATAGTACAATTGAAGGCGCATAAATGGAAATGCCGGTAGAAACTCCTCTTTGCAGTAAAAAAAGTAGAGCAGTTAATTTTCTTGTCTTATGGTCAAAACGCCTCTCTAAAAATTCATATGCCGTATAAATGTTAAATTTTCTGAACGCAGGAATAAATGTGGCACTAAGGAAAATCATTGCTAGGGGAAGTCCAAAATAAAACTGAACAAAACGCATCCCATCACTGTATGCCTGACCGGGTGCACTCAAAAATGTTATAGCACTGGCTTGTGTTGCCATCACACTTAAACATACATTGTACCAAGGCAATTCCCTGTTGGCAATCAAATAACTATCTAATGTTTTCTTATGACGACTTCTATAAATACCATAGATAACAATTGCCAGAAGAGTTATTGCCAAAACCAGCCAATCTATTATACTCATGAAAAAGTCTTAGTAATTATATAGTATAAAGTAATCTGAATAATCAAAAGAGCAACAACAATTAAATAAAGGCGTGTCCATTGAATATCTTTCTTCATAACTACTGATAATTTAAACTTACTAATTCTGCTACTTCTTTCCCGACTAAATATCCTAATGCCACACCCATTCCACCTAATCTTACAGCACAATAAATGTTAGGCTTTATTTCTTGGATAATAGGTGACTTACTTTCACCCAGACCCATTATACCACTCCAACGCTGTTCAATTCTATAATCAACACCTGATAAAATTATATCTTCTAATAGTTTTTCTATTGATGCTTGAATTTGTTCTGTCACACCAAAATTGGTTGTTGTTTCACCTTGAAAATTTAAATTTCTGCCCCCACCTATAAGTACTCTTTTTCCCACATTTCTGAAATAATAATAGCCGCTTTGATAATGAAAGCTACCGCATAATTTTAGACCTTTAATTTCATTTGTTATTAACACTTGTGCTCTGCCTGGAGTGATGGATAAATCTGACAAAAATTCTTTTGCAAATCCATTTGTGCAAATAACAACTTTCCCGGCTTTTATTTGAAACCCTTCTGAGCTCTTCAAAGTAACACCAGAGCTTTCAATATTAATCTGCTTAATTTCTAGTCCATTCAAAATTTTTACTCCTGATTGCCTGACTTTTTCAGATAAAACAAACATCATCTTACCGGTATCTATTTGCCCTTCAAATTTGTTCTGAATTAAGTTATTTACTTTTCGTAAACCAAAATGTGCAATACGATCATTTACTATTTTATAGGTATTATCTCTTACTATAGATTTAAGTTGTGTATTTAAGTACTCTAATTTTGATTCGCATTCCAAGAATGATTGGCTATCGGTCTCTGTAAAAATTTCAAAACCGGAATTTTGTTCATATTCAATATTTTCATCTCCTAATAGTTCTCTTAATCCAAGCAAACCTTTGTATCTTTGTTCAACAAGATGAAAAACCTTGTCTTCCGGATCCTTATCTAAGTCATTTAAAATTTCAGAAGCGCTGCCTATACAAGCGAATCCGGCATTTCTTGTACTGGCACCATAGGGCAAGAAACCTCTTTCAATTATTAAGACATTTAATCTTGGATTTTTCTCCTTAATAAAATATGCTGCATGCAATCCAACAATTCCACTGCCAAGAACAACGACATCAACATTGTCAAACCATTGCGACTTTTCCCAAAAGCTTAATTGCATATTAATAGGTACAAATATGTTAACTTCTAAATTCCTAAATTAAATCCAATTCTGATAATAGGGTTTGTGTATGGTGATTCTGCAGAGTCATTCAGATTGAACAGAAGTAGAAGATATAGTCCGGCATTGTTACTGAACCGTTGAATATAACCACCGCCAACAAATGGTGATATAATATTTTTTCTGTAATAATCATTAATATTTAAATCATAAAGTTCCATGTTTAATAATTCGACTTCAGCATGAGCAAATAAGTTGTTTGTAAATAAATAACGACCAAATATTCGACCTCCATAAATGCTTGTGCTATATGTATAGTAACTATCTTTATATTTATAATATATATAGGTTATACCTGCACCTGCTGATACGGTTTCAGTAAATTTATATCCAGCTAATGGAGAAATGTCAATATAGGTTTGAGTCCCAAATTGTAATCCAAGGTTACCGCCAAAATATATTCTGTCCTTAAATGGTATTTTATCTGACTTTATTTTTGATTTACTTTCCCTGATAGGAGGTATTGTGTCAGTTTGTGCTGATAGTATTTTTGGAAAGCAAATCAGTAAAAAATATAATATTGATTTTTTTATCATCTTTATTCTCAATTTTGCATGTAAAAGTAATTTAATTCTCAAACATTGCACATAATATGAATATAGTAGTCACTGGCGCTTCATCAGGAATAGGATTAGAATTGGTAAAATCATTTACTTTACAAAATCATAATGTACTTGCAGTTTCAAGAAGTAAGGAGAAGCTGACCGAATTAAAGCGATTTTCAGAAAGTATTCATATTTTATCAATTGACATCAACAGATTGAATAGTGAAGTTATTACTGAGACACTAATCAAGTCAAAAATGAAGCACATTGATATTTTAATCAACAATGCAGGAGTACTCGTGAAAAAACCTTTTGTAGAATTAACCGAATCTGATTGGCTTGAAACTTACAATACTAATGTTTTTGGTGTTGCAAATATGATTCAATGTTGTATGCCATACATATTGAAATCTCAGATCAGGCATATTGTCAATATCAGCAGTATGGGTGGAGTAGGAGGGACACTAAAATTTCCTGGACTATCTGCATATAGTTCATCTAAAGGTGCGGTAACAATTTTAACAGAGTGCCTGGCCGAGGAGTTTAAAAGCGATGCAATAAAAGTAAATGGGTTGGCATTAGGAGCTGTGCAAACACCCATGTTGGAAAAAGCATTTCCCGAATTAAAGACATTTCAAACTCCCGAAAATATTGTTCCATTTATTTCCTGGTTTGCTTTAGAGGCTCATAAATGGTGTAATGGAAAAATTATGCAGGTTTCAGATTCAACGCCTTAAAATACTTTAACCTTTCTTAATTCACCAAAGACCATATTACTTTAAGGTAAATACTTCTTTCAGGAGTAGGATAACTTGTGGTTAAAAAGTAGTTCCTTCCTGATAACCCTTTATTTATATGATTACATCCTATTTCAATAACTGCATTTGACATTTTTACCTCAAACGAAAAATCAAAAAATGGATAGTTACCGGACTTTTTGTAACCATCCTTTAAGTAAAAACTACCAGAAGCTGGTTCATAAGAATAACTTTGAAATGAACTCAAGTAATTAAGACTTATCTGTGGACTTACTGCGATTTTATTATTCTTAAAATATTGAGTATAGCAAACTCGGCTACCCAAAATTATTTTTGGAAATCGGTAGATATCGTTGTTTGTAATTGATGAATAGATGAAATAATTAGTAATATGAAATTTTTTCACCTGAATATTTGTATAAAGTGTCAATCTGTTGATATTAATTGCTGCACTAAATTGTTTTGGACTAGCTGAATAATCAAAATAGATATGATTCTTAAGATTTGTTAAAGAATACTTAATAACTAAAATAGAATCTATTATAGAAGAAGTTAAATCAAATGATTTGTAATTGACTAAACCGAATTGATTTTTCCATTTATAGTGGTTTGAATAAAATCTGTTTTCAATATATGAGGGCATTTGTTTTTTTGATTCAATCTTGCCATCTATTCTCCATTTTGATATTGGCAAATAATAAAACAATATAGAATGGTTGGAGTGATTATAAGCATCTTGATTTCTTAGAAAAGCAAACTCACCAAAATAAAATAATCCATATTTGTTTGTATTTTGTATCCCACCTCCCCAAAAGAGATTGGAAACATAGTATGTTGAATCAATACCATTTTGAGATACTTTGTTAAGCAAACCGTTATAGCCTAAATGTCCATTAATATTGATTTTTAAGGCTGAATAATTTTTATTTAATTCAAGCTTTGATGAATAAGTGAGTGGTTTATAAACAAATAAATCATCTGTTGAAGTTGTATCAATATAGTGGTTTTGATAAAAGTCTTCTTTGTTGTCTGATTCAAACCAGTATTTTAATTCCGAATATACAAATGAATTGAGCCATCTCAAGTTCCAGTCTTGCGTTTTGTTTAATGAATCAATATTTTTTTGTAAACCTGTATTGAATAATCTAATATTCAAATCTGCTCCAAACTCAGACAGTTTTCTGGTAGAACTTGAAGTAGCTAGATTAGTAGTAAAAAATTTTGAATTTTGTTCTTTAAATATGAATAGTGAATCAGAACTCAGACCTCCACTTTCATTTGATTTTATTTTATTATTTAAGACATGAAATGAATAATTAACTCTGTTTAAAGTGTCAAAATTAAATGCCCCCACTTCAACAAAAATCTTTTTATAGGCAGTGCGTAAATAATAACCATCTGTCTTAAGCGTATTGAAATTTACGAACCCGACAAGTGATGGTGATAATTTTTGATTGTGTTGAACAAACAAAGAATTGTACTTCTTTGACGCAGTTTCAAATTCCAAATGACTTAACGCCTTCTTTGTGCTTTTAAATTCAGATATTTTTTCATTAGTCCCCAATTTTTGAATGAAGCATGTAGTTTCAATAGGGCTTTGATTGAATTCAACAAAATCAATGACTGGAGAATTATACTTTTTTAAAGATTTTATAAAATTGTTTTCAATGGTTAGTGGAGTAGAGCCATAATATTTGTTGTCAAAACTATTTATTTGACCAAACAGATTGTTGAAAAATAGCAGTGAAATGACACAAAAGATTAGTGAAAAAGTCATTTTCATCTGTTTCAAACTACAATTTAAATTTTCCCGGATAAAATAAAGAAATAAAATTGAATTTCTTGGTCTTGTATGGATAAAAAAAAGGCTACCAAATTCTTGGTAGCCTTAATATTTACGGCAACGACATACTATCCCACATGTTACTGCAGTACCATCTGCGCTAAGGGGCTTAACTTCTCTGTTCGGTATGGGAAGAGGTGGACACCCTTGCAATAGTCACCATAATTTCTTAAAGAAATTAATGACAATACGTGGCAAAAAATAATAAAATAAAATTTATGATTAAAGTTTCGGGTAATTAGTATTGCTCAGCTTTGACATTGCTGTCTTTACACTTGCAACCTATCAACGTTATAGTCTTTAACGACCCTTATAAAGAAGTCTTATCTTGAGGCAAGTTTCGCGCTTAGATGCTTTCAG
>JRYD01000077.1_pt1 | contig 75895 bp, 55 predicted proteins | sample 235311 | NCBI WGS metagenome assembly JRYD01 (sample SAMN03074213, study PRJNA261472) | activated sludge metagenome | biome: Common Effluent Treatment Plant; feature: Wastewater; material: Activated sludge; isolation source: activated biomass in a lab-scale reactor treating industrial wastewater at... | reverse complement strand
AAACAAGTGGATGAATTGAAGGAGTTAGTTTATAGAACTAAAAAATAAATAAGCCATGAAAAAGATTTGCTTATTTATAGTGTCAGCAATAGCGTGCTGCATTATTGGCAAAGGGCAAGGCACAGGATATGTAACGCTAAAAGGACGGCAATTTTATGATGCTGCTAGTTTACCTTTTTTTCCAATGGTAATGACTTATCATGCTGATATTGTTCATGACCAAACTTCTAACCCTACAACATTCAAAGTTACAAGGTCTTCTGCTTACGGCACAATGGGCTGTGCCTTAGAAGGAGGTTATACGTATGCCGATTGCGAAAACAGTCTTACTCAAGATTTTGCCAAATTACATCAAATGGGATTTAATTCCATCCGGTTGCTTTTATCTCCTCACCGGAAAAACGGTTCACTTGGCTTTACTTACAAATCAAATTACTTTGCCGATATGTGTAACGAAAACATGCAATATACTTTTGATTTTAATTCGCCTTACAACAGCGCAAGCAATCAAACTTTTTTTAATTTAGTTGCTCATGTGCTCGACATTGCTGAAAACAATAATATTAAAGTTATATTTCTTTGCTCTGACGGCTCATCAGTAGGAGAAAATGACAGAGGCACGTCAGACATTGATGCATTGGACTATGCACAATATTTGCATGTTCTTGCCTCATATCTTCAAAACAAACCCGCTCTACTTGCTTATGATTTGTATAATGAGCCGCACTGGAATGTTTATGACCATAATTTAACTCAAAGCAAACAGAAAGTATGCGAATACACAGGCTGGTGGTACGATGCCATTAAAACATCTGACCAGAACCATTTGGTAACAATTGGCGGAACGGATATGGGAGATGTGATGGACTGGGACGGCAGCATGATGAAAGTTGATTTTATTTCCATGCACCTGTACCCTGTATATCCTGATTATGAAAATAAAGACCAGGCTAAAGCTACAGCACGGGTGCTTGATTTAATTTCATGGTGCAGCAGCGCGCTGCAACGCCCTTGGATTATAGGCGAAACAGGACTCAGCACCTCCCCCGATGCGTGTATTAACAGCTATCCCGAAGCTGCTGACGGTGAATATACCGACCAGTATAATTACATAGCAAGCATTTTGCCTGCTGTGCGCGACTGTGGCGGTTCGGGTTTCAGTTGGTGGGAATTCATGGATGTGCACTGGTACTGTATTCCTTCTGCTATCTGCTCGACCTGCACGTATTGCAATACTTGTGGAGGCATACCTTCAACACCGAAGGAAATACATGGCAACTACTGGGGCTTGCTGCAATATGCCGACCCTGTAAATTATTACTCAACTGCCGATAAACCTGCTGTTAATTTCACAATAGCATTTGATGAAGGCAATGGCACACCTGCACCTGCGCCCTGTGCTGCGCCAACGGCTAATTACCTTGACCCCTACAACTGCGGCTTGTTTAACACCACACACCACAATGCCGTTACAGGAACACTTAAAGATGCTAACGCAAACCCCATTAAAGGCGGTGTGGTGCAGGCGTTGAGTTGGTTGTATTTGGACGATAACCAAACTCCAAGTAATCCTAATGATGATGAATATGTTCATACATGGTTTTATTATTATGCAGATGATAACGGTGATTTTGAAGCCATACCATATAATGAAATAAATATTGGTGATGATAGAATTATATATATAAGAGGTTCTGCGCCTGTGGCTGAAAAGTTTGAAAGAGGGGAAGCATGGGGATCTATTAATCCCGATGGATGGACAGATGCTCAAATTCAACCCGCTATACTTGGCAACATTACGCTTGACAAGATTAACTTTCAGTATGATGGTGTTTTTGACAATGAAAACATTCCTGTAAGCACTCAAAAAAATATAAAAGGCTGGAACAGCATAACAGTAAGCAATACCACCATTGACGGCATCAGTGACATTACAGCACGGGAAGAGATAAACATTAATACTGAGTTTCATGCAAGCGCTACAAGCGAGGTGCATATTTTTCCGTCAGATGCATTCATTGATTGCGATGCCACATCAACTTATTCTCGTTTTGCATCAAATAATTCAGTTCATGAAGAAAATCAACTGACTAATCATAATGAAATTGAGATACGATTTTCAAAGAATAAGAATTGCGATTTCTCTATAATTCCAAATCCTAATAACGGTACATTTTCTTTGGAAATTTATTGTAATGAAAATAATGTTGCCACCGTTTCAATAAAATCAATTCTTGGCAAAGAACTACAGAAATTTAGCTCAACAAAAGATTTTATTTCTTTAAATTTACATGACTTTCCTAAAGGAATTTATTTTGTTGAGGCTATAATTGATAATAACAAAATTGTAAAAAAAATAATCATCAACTAAAAATAAAACAAGATGAAAAAGTATTTTATATTTTTAATTTTACTTGTTAGCACTAAGTTAACATCAGCACAAAATTGGCAGTGGGCAAAGCATATTGGTAGTGATTGTGGTTCTTACAACGAAAAGATAAACAGTGTCATTTCAGATGGCAGTAATATTTATGTTATTGGTAAATTCTACGGTTGTTTATACTTGCCTAACGATACACTTTTTAGTAATGGTTTTGACGATATATTTATTTCTAAATTTGATGGGGGGGGGGGAGAAATTTGGTCTAAACAAATAGGTAGCTCTAATACTAATATTACTTATCATGAAAATGCCAATGCTGTATTTGATCCTGTTAATAATTGCATCTATCTTTCAGGTACCTTTATTAACACAATTGATTTTGGGAATGGCATCATCCTAAATTCTTACTCTACATCTAATGTTGATAATTTTATTGCAAGAATGGATTTAAATGGAAATTTTATTTGGGCAAAAAAATGTACGGGAAATGGGATTAAACGAGAGCCTAACATTTATGTAGATTCTTCAGGGAACATATATTTATTAACACAAACAGCCGACTCTGTTTACTTTGATGGTTTTCATGTGGGGCCTGGGGGAACTATCGCCAAGTATGATCCTAACGGTATTTGCTATTATGCACAAAATAAATTCACTGCACCGGTTTTAGGCAATACAAATGCTGTTTTCCTTAATTTTATTGGTTCAGATATTTTTCTTTACGGTGCTTTCCGATCAATCCCATTTCAAATTGATACTGCACTTTTAATACCCCAAGGTAATTATGATGCTTTTATTGCAAGAGCAGATAGCAATGGAGGCATAAAGTGGATTAAAACATTTGGTAATGCTGGCTTAGATTACATACAATCACTTTCTATTGACAATTTTAATAATATTTATATAATTGGTGGATTTCAAGATTCTATTGATTTTGGAAATGGGAATCTATATAATACAGGAAAAGATATAGTTATTGCCAAATTTGATGTGAACGGCAACCTTATTTGGAATAAGCAATTATTTGTTACCGGAAATTTACAATCTGGCAATCAAATATTATCAGATTTAGATGGAAATAGTTATATAGCAGGGCTATTTTCTGGTTTTGCATCATTCGGTGCATTTAACTTATTTACCTCAAACGCCAGTGATATGTTTTTAGCCAGATATGATCAAAATGGGAATTGCATGGGCGTTAGAAACTTTGGTGAGGCAAGTTGTCAAAGCATTTCGATTGATAGTAACAATAATGTAATTTGTGGAGGTTTTTTTAAAAACACTGTTAATATAGGAGGGAATACATTTACTAGTTATTTATCTAATGATTTATTTTTAGCTAAGATTGATGCCATAACAGGCATAGGCGGCAGAGAAACTAATCCAAACAATCAATTAATTATATACGCCAACCCCAATGCAGGCAAATGCAACATAACCGTGCCTGATGATTTTGTGAATGAGAAAAATTTGGTTTTATCCATTTATGACAACACAGGGAAATTGATACAGCAAACAACATTGGAGATGAATGAGGGTAAAATAAAAGTAAACCTTGAGGCAGAGGCAAAAGGAGTGTATAATGTAACATTAAGCAGTAAAAAGAAAAGCTATAACGGTAAGATAGTGTTTGAATGAAAACAGAAACAGAAATAAAGGCAGCTAACGCTGCCTTTTTAGTAGACGGGGAAAACATACCTGTGAGCATGGTAAAAAATATAAAAGGCTGGAACAGTGTTACCGTTAGCAATACAATAATTGATGGAGTAAGTAATATTACAGCAAGAAAGGAAATAAATATAAATACAGAATTTCATGCAAGCAGCACAAGCGAAGTGCATATTTTTCCGTCAGATGCTTTTACGGACTGCAGCACAATATCAGCTTTTGCACGCATGACGCAAAATAATTCAGACAATGAAAAACAAGCTGAAGCAAAAGCAATTGAAATTAATTTCAAAAAAGATTTAAAGCCTGATGTTTCCATTATTCCCAACCCTAATTCAGGCTTGTTTACGCTTGAAATCTCAAACGGGGATAATCAACCTGCTGTTATTTTAATAAAAAACTTATTGGGAAATGAATTGAAAAAGATAACAGCCAAAGAGCAATTGACAACTATGGATTTACACACACTTTCAAAGGGTAATTACTTTGTTGAAGTTGTTTTTAAAAATAGTAAAATCATAAAAAAATTAATCATTCAATAAAACTTATAGAAATGAAAAAGCAATTAACTTTAATAACAGCTTTGTTGTTAGCAAACATTGTAAACGCACAATGGCAATGGGCTAAGCAAATTGGTGGACCTAATAGTGATGGAGGAGGGATTCTATCTGATATAAATAACAACATTTATTGTATAGGCTATTTTGGAAATTCCTGTTATTTAGATAACGACACCTTATATTCTATTGGTTATAATGACATTTTCTTTGCGAAATATGATAACGCAGGGAGTGAAATATGGGCAAAACACATAGGGGGTAATAATCCTTTTAATATTAATGAGTATCCAAGCGGAATTGTCATTGATAATAATATCTTTATTTATTTATCAGGAGAGTTTTATGGTACGTTAATAATAGATTCATATACTATAAGTAGCTCAGGAGGCTTGGATATGTTTCTTGCAAAATTTGATTTGAATGGTAATTGCTTGTGGCTTAAGAAAGCAGGAAGCGCATTAGATGATGATTCTAGAACAGTAAGCATAGATCCTAACGGCAATGTATATTGGGCAGGTAATTTTAATTCGCCAGGGGGCATGGTTGATACAATACCTATTGGAAAGGGCTGGTTTCTTGCAAAGTTTGATACAAACGGTAATCTTATTTCTGTAACACCCGATTTTATCAATCGCGGTGCCCCTTCTTGCTTAACCGTTACCAATAACGAAATAATAGTTTGTGGTAACACGTACGATTCACTTATAATTAATACTACTGATACCCTAATTGGAAATAGCATAGATGGATTTCTTTTTAAAATGGATTTAAGCCTGAATGTAATATGGGCTAAAAGATTTGGCGGCAATACATCAAGTTGGGATTACCCTGCAAATTTTGAACAAGATGTCAATGGAAATATTTATTTGGTTGGGGGCTTTCAGGATTCGCTTTCCATTGATACTGCAACTATTACCAATAACGGCAAAAAAGATATGTTTTTTGCAAAGTTTAACAGCAGCGGAAACCTTGTTTGGGTAAAACAAACAAATACAACGGGTGCTTTCACCACAATGGCAAATATGATTAAAAAAGATAATGACGGGTTCTTTTACATTACCGGTTCATTTTGTGGAAATGCCAGCTTTGGCAGCTATAATGTAAGCACAACTAATAATCAGGATGTTTTTATTGCAAGATATGATGATAGTGGTGATTGTCTTGGTGTAAGGCATTTCGGTTTTGCAGTTGGCGGAAGCATTGCGACAGATAGCAACGGAGAAATTATTATTGCTGGTGGATTTTCAAATACAATTAATATAGGATCAACATCACTCACGAGTCATGGTGGCGGTGATATATTCTTTGCAAAATCCGATGCTATAACTAGTATAGGTGGAGAACAAAGAAAAGCCAACAATGAACTTATAATTTATGCCAACCCAAACCAAGGCAAATGCAACATAACAATACCCGATGATTTTTTAAATGAAGCAAACCTTGTTTTAAGCATTTATGACAACACCGGCAAAATCATTCAGCAAAAAACATTAGAGATGAATGATGGCAAAATAAAATTGAATTTGGAGCAGGAGGCAAAAGGCGTTTATAATGTTGTGCTGAGTAATAAGAAGAAAAGCTATAACGGTAAAATTGTATTTGAGTAAGTACTGAATTTTTTTCAAATGAAAAAAGGATTTTTTTTAGTTACCATATTTATAGTATTGTGTTGTAAATTAAGCGCACAATGGAGTTATTATTGCCATTTTCCAATAAACCCACCGCCACCTATTTTAAATGGCACATTTGGTAGTGCTGACTTTATAAGTGCAGATACTGGTGTATACTCTCAGAGTTTCTACATTTCTCCAAGTTCAGGAAGTGCTTTCTTTGTATGCAATACCACAGATGGAGCTGCAACATGGAATACGACTTTTGGAGGTTTTATGAATGTCGGAATACGTGCAGTCAGAAAACAGAGAACATTTTACGTTATCGATTATAACCCAACATCAAATTCTCTTTTTCTGTCAAAATCTCCAGATGGAGGTAGCTCTTGGATTAATATGGGAAATTTGAATTGGCCATTTTTTATAAATTTTTTTTCTTGTGACACCAGTCAGTATTTTGCGCTCTCATTCAATGGCGGTTTATTAAAATATAGTGGAGGAATTAAAAATTATTATTATAATTTATTTCCCTCGTTATCAGTTACAGGGCTTTTTTTCCCTGATACCACAACCGGGTATATTATGGCAAAGGATAGTATAAATAGTAATTATCATCTTTTGTTAAAATCCATAGATGGAGGCTTGAGTTGGAATGCAGTATTTAATGATACTGCAATAAATATAAAAGTTCCTTTTTTTGTAACAGACAGCATTGGATTTTTAGCTGTTAATGAAGGTAATATTATTAAGACGAATGACGGAGGAGCAAACTGGCAGTATATAAATTCAGGTATGAACATAGTTTTAAATTCTCTGTTTTTTCTGAATGAGAATTTTGGATTTGCGGCTGGTGATTCAGGTAAAATTTTTAGAACCTTGGATGGTGGATTAAATTGGGCGCAAGACTCAACACCCACTACAAATACATTTTATAAAATATTTTTTGTGAATGACTCAGTTGGTTTTGCTATTACCGATGGCAATATGTATCGTTTAATTCTAACTGGGACAACGTCTGTATGGACTCTTTTTAAAAAAGAAGAAACTGACATGGTCATATATCCTATTCCAAGTAAAGGTAATGCTACAATTAAAATTCCCGATGATCTTGTGCATGAAAAAAATCTTACCCTAAGCATTTATGATAACAGCGGCAAACTCATCCAACAAAAAACCTTAGAGATAAATGATGGTAATATAAAATTGAATTTAGAGCAGGAGGCAAAAGGCGTTTATAATGTTGTGCTGAGTAATAAAAGGAAGAGTTATAATGGTAAGATTGTGTTTGAGTAATTCTTTTAAGTAGCAGAATTTAAAAGAGGTTTCAAGAGTATAGGTTCGGATTAAATTATATTCTGAAATTAATAATAAGAGTTCTTTGAAGAAGAACAATTAGTTGTTACACAAACACCAAATAAACCAGGTAGGCCATAAAGCCAAGAATCAGCAATTCTTCTGCAAAAAACAGCAGCATTGTATTTTTTCGTCCAAATATGGATTTCTTAAAATAGTGAGAGCGGAATGAGCTTTCTTCCTTAGTGTGATCATAGGTGATAATTGGATCGTTGTTCATCATAGTCATAAGAATTTGCAGGCAATTTATATCTGCACTTTGTCGGAATGAGATAAAAAATGAATTTCTGTTTAAGATGTAAGAAATACAGAAAAGTAATAGATTTTTTATTGCCCTTTTTTGCTGTTGATCTGATTTTTCAGAGAGAAAAATGATTTGTTGAATAAAAATTCAATCTTTAAATCGAGTGAAAGAATAAACACTACAGGTGATGTTTTGCAGTTCAGATTTTAAAATCTTCAACGGAAAGCCACTTATTGCACAAAAATAATTCGTCATCAATGTGGTTTGAACAGATAAAAATCAACCTGCCTTCTGAATGTGTTTTTAAAAATTGTTGATACCAGGTAATGTTTTGCTTGTCGAGGTTGGTGCAGGGTTCATCTAATAACAAAAGTGGCGTATCTGATGCAATGGCAAGCAGTAACTTGGTTCGCTGTTTCATTCCTGAAGAAAATTCACTCAACAATTTATTTCTATGTGCTTCAAGTCCTGATTCAGTAATGACAGAAGTGATATTAAATGATGGTCTAAGGTTTTTAAAACGGAAATAATAGCGGATCATTTCCTCTAAAGTAAAATCTTCAATAAGCATTAGGTAAGGTGAGGCAATTGACAAATACCGATAAACAGCGTCAGCTTCAATTTTATTGTTATGCTCATTCCACTCAATCTTTCCTTCATTTGGTGAAACATAGCCTGAAATAACCTGAAGTAATGTTGATTTGCCTGAGCCGTTTTTGCCTGTAATGCCGATAACATCACCTGAAGAAAAAGAAGCAGAACATTTTCTGAAAATCCAGTGTTGTTTGAATTTTTTTCCGGCTTCAGTTAAGTTAACAGTAAACACGATGTGATTTTTTGATGTTCAATTATTCATCATCGCTGTCTGATGGTGTAAAACCACGCATCAAACCTTTTGGCGAATTATGAATGAATTCAACAATCTGAATACGCAATGCACTTTCAGGAATTTCTTTTTCAATTTCGGCAAGTGCTTTTTTAATGTTGCTGTTCTGAACAAATAATATGCGATAGATATCCTGAATGTGATTTACATCTTCGTTAGTAAAACCTCTGCGTCTGAGTCCGATATTGTTTATGCCGATATAAGAAAGTGGCTCACGTGCTGCCTTAGTGAATGGTGGAACATTTTTTCGCACCAACGAACCTCCTGCAATAAAACTATGTGCACCTATATGTACAAACTGTTGCACTGCAACCAAGCCTTCTAATATTGCCCAGTCTTCAATTATTACATGTCCAGCCAGTGTAACATTGTTTGCCATGATGATATGATTACCCAACTGACAATCGTGTGCAATATGTGCATAGGCCATCACCAAACAATTACTGCCCAGCGTGGTTTTCATTTTGTCTGTTGTACCTTTATTCATGGTTACAAACTCACGAATGGTAGTGTTGTCACCAATTTCTGCTGTTGTCTGTTCGCCTTTATATTTTAAATCCTGAGGAATTGCAGAAATTACAGCACCCGGAAATATGCGACAGTTGTTACCTATTCTTGCGCCATCATAAATAGTTACGTTTGAAGCTATCCATGTGTTATCACCAATAACAACATCATCATAAACCATGGTAAAAGGTTCAATGGTTACGTTGTTGCCGATTTTTGCTTTAGGACTTACTACTGCAAGAGGTGAAATCATGATTTTTTTACAATTTGAGCCATCATTTCTGCTTCCATAACAACTTTGTCGCCTACAAATGCTTGTCCGCCCATGTGGCAAAGACCACGTCTGATAGGCGAAATCAAATCGAGCTTAAAGACAACAGTATCACCCGGTTTAACCATATTTTTAAATCGTGCCGATTCTATTTTTAAAAAGTAAGTCCAGTAATTCCCCGGATCAGGAACAGTATTAAGAACAAGAATTCCACCTGTTTGCGCCATAGCTTCAATAAGCAATACACCGGGCATTACAGGATTGCCCGGAAAATGACCCTGGAAAAACCATTCGTTAGCCGTTACATTTTTAACTCCTACAACACCTGTTTCGGTCAACTCAGTGATTTTGTCAATCATCAAAAACGGAAAACGATGTGGCAGGAAAGATTCAATTCTGTTGATATCGAATAGTGCCGGTTTATTGGGGTCAATGATTGGTGCCTTTAAACGGTTTTTATCTTTTTTTATAATTTCTTTAAACTGTTTTGCAAAAGCAACGTTGGCTGCATGACCCGGGCGCGCAGCAAGAATATGGCCTTTCAGATGAACACCAAGCAATGCAAAGTCACCAACAATATCTAACAGTTTATGTCGTGCAGGCTCATTCTGAAAATGCAGTTCTGTATTATTTAAAATACCTTTATGCTTAATCTCAACTTTTGGTTTCTTGAATAAAGTCGCTAATTCGTCTAACTTATCTTGTTTTATTTCACGGTCAACAATTACAATTGCATTATTCAGGTCGCCACCTTTAATTAAGTCGTGTTTAAGCAGCATTTCAAGTTCATGCAAGAAAACAAACGTTCTGCATTTTGAAATCTCATCTTTGAACTCGGTAATTTTATGCATTTGCGCATGTTGTGTTCCCAACACAGGCGAGTTGTAATCAACCATTACCGTAATTCTATAGTCGGGACTTGGTACTGCCAGCATTTCAACATTGCGGGCAGGTTCTTCATAAGTGAGGTTTTCTGTTATAACAAAATAGCTGCGTGTTGCTTCTTGCTCACGTAAGCCGGCCTTTTGAATGGCATTTACAAATGGAAAGGCACTGCCATCAAGAATAGGTACTTCGGGACCATCAATTTCAATAAGCACATTATCTACTTCCATGCCTACCAGGGCTGCTAAAACATGTTCGGTAGTGCTTACCTTTACACCGTTTGCACTTAGTGTTGTTCCGCGTGATGTGTCCACAACATTGTCCACATCGGCATCAATAATAGGTTGTCCGTTTACATCGGTTCTTTTAAACTTATATCCATGATTTTCCGGTGCAGGTTTCAATGTCAGCCTGGCATTTACACCGGTGTGCAACCCCGGACCTTCTACAGTTATTTCTTCTTTTAAAGTAACTTGTTTTACACTCATGATTTATTTTCAGCAGGGTTTAGACTACCTGTCTTTTTTTCTAACTCGTTAATTTTTCTTTCTAATTGTGGCAACTTTTTAAACACAACGTAGGTGCGTTTGTAATCGCTGATATTAAATGCCGGTGAACCTTGTACAATTTCGTTAGGTGTTGTGATACTAGTTCCTATACCGGATTGTGCAGCAATTTTTACACCATCAGCAATAGCTAAGTGCCCGATGATACCTACCTGTCCGCCAATCATACAATTTTTTCCGATTTTGGTTGAACCAGCCACACCTGTTTGTGCAGCAATAACTGTGTTTTCTCCAATTTCAACATTGTGTGCAATTTGTATCAGGTTATCTAACTTAACACCTTTGTGTATGACAGTTGATCCTAATGTAGCACGATCAATTGTTGTTCCTGCACCAATTTCTACATGGTCGTGAATGACGACATTACCTATCTGTGGAACTTTTTTATAATTGTTGTTTTCGTTGGGAGCAAATCCAAAACCATCCGCACCAATAATTACACCTGCATGGATATTGCAATGTGAACCTATATGACAAAAAGAATAAACCCTTACACCGGGAAACAAAGTCGTATTGTCACCAATGATAACATGATCACCGACATAACAATGCGGATAAATTTTTACGTTTTTACCGATAATTGCATTCTTGCCAATATATGCAAAAGCACCAATGTAACCTTGATCACCGACTGTTGCAGAAGGGTCAATAAAAGAAGGCGATTCAACACCTTTTTTATCATTAACTATCTGATTGTATATTTCAAGCAGTGAGGCAAAACTTTTGTAGGCATCTTCAACTCTGATGAGTGTTGCATTAATAGTGTTTTCAGCCACAAAGTCTTTATTTACAATAACAACCGATGCCTTGGTATCGTAAATATATGGTGTGTATTTTGGGTTTGATAAAAAGGATAAAGTTCCCGGTTTGCCTTCTTCGATTTTAGACAAAGAATTTACTTCGGCATCGTGATTTCCCTCTACAGTGCCTTTGAGGAGGTCTGCTATTTGTTTGGCGGTAAACTTCATTTGTTACTCAATAAATTCCGGACTTGGTGCAATGTGTGCAAATGTACAAATGAGAAGGGGATATGCAAACTCAACCAATAAATACTATTCAACTAAAAAATAAGGTGAAAAATAGTGATTAGCAAGGGTATAGCCAAGCAATAGATTTAAAGATGCTGCAAACTGATGTGGCTTAAGGCCTCATTGCCTATGGGCACATTGGCTTTGTAAAACAGCGGTCAGCCCGGCAAACATCCAGGCATTACTCCAACGCATAAATGGTGTCTTTTCTGTATAGTTTTTATATTTTCTGAAATAAAAATAACCCTTTGAGTGCTGCATATTTTCAAGCATATATTCTGCAACTTTAATGGCTAGGGTCTGTTCATTAAAACGGGTTAATGTCAAAAGAGATTGTGCTGCAGCTGTACAGTCAACCGGAAAGACATTGTTGTTATAGAATTTTGGAATATGACCTTCAAGAAAAAAGTTTTTAATGTAAAAATTTTTTCCCGCTTCAAGGTTTTCATCGTACGTTTTGTCGTCACAGTGTAAGACATATTCATGCAAACAATCTAAAACATAACCGGTGTGATAGTTGTCAATCCATGTTCCTGCATCACTGGTTGAGTAAATCCATGCACCATCTGCACGTTGATGTTTCATGACAAAGGCAACAGAATCTGCAGCTGCCTTTTTTAGTGTTTCATCTTTTGTTACTGAATAAACCTGAGACAACAAACGAGAGCCTTTCATGCTTGCATTAAATACCACCTGCTTATCGAATGGTGAATAGGAAAAACAAAAGCTGCCATCGCTGTCGGTAGTACGATTCAAGTCTTGTAACACAAAATTGGCAGCACTTTTACATAGGTCTAATGCTTTTTGATTTCCTGTTTGTTGCCATGCTATAAAAAGAGCATTGGTAATTATTCCTGTTGCAACAACTGTTGGTTGATATGCAGGAATGTTTGCATAACGTGCTTCCCAGTCAAAATCATATCCCCAACATGCACCATGAAATCCTTTAGGGATAAGTTTTTCAAGTTCATTAATAAGGTTAGAAATATTTTGGTTAAGTACATTTTTTTCTTGCTGATTAACATGAATCAGTTGCGCATAAGCTTGAATACAAAGGCCAAGTGTAACAGGATTCAATCCTTTGGGAACAAAAAGCAGTGTTCGTAAATTAAGTGGTGATCGTTTAACTAATTGTTGTGCACCAAAGCGAATCAACTTATTTTTATTCAGCACGGGTAATTTAAAAAGCGGAGATTTTAATGCATCGTAAGGGTCGTATCCCTTGTAGCGATGTGCCTCTATATATTTTCGCAGTTGGGATGTTGCCGCTTCAATTGTTCTTGATACATCCATTGAATTAAAGAATTATTCTTTCGCCATTGGAGGCAATGCTTTGTAATGCGCGGAATGTTGCCAGCGTGCTCAAAACAGTGTCTTCAAAAGGTATAGGTGCGGGTTTGCCCTGAATAATACTTTCTACAAATGCTTTAACCTCACTCTGATGCCCTTTATCCTGATTGCCGGTATATTTTTTTTCAGATTTACCGAATACAGTCAGTGTTTTAAAATCATCAAGAACTGCGACAATACCAGAACCAAATACTTCAAGATATTCTTTGTTGATATTTTTATTGCCATTGCTGAAATAACTTACCGAAGCGGTACTGCCATTTTCAAATTGTAGGTTAAAGCAAACGGTATCGTTTAGTTTTTGTGCATCATTCAATGCAACTGCACTTATAGTTGTAAGTTTTGAGCCGGCAAGAAACATACATAAATCAATAAAGTGACAGGCTTCACCAACAATTCGTCCACCGCCAACTTTTAAGTCATGCACCCAATGATCAGCAGGGATTACGCCTGCATTGATTCTGTAATTTATGGCAATTGGATTTCCGGAAGAGAAAGTTTTTTTAATGGTTTGAATCATTGGAGCAAACCTTCTGTTGAAGCCAACCATTACCCTGCAGTTATGCTTGGTAAATTCATGTTGTATCTGCACCAACTCTTCTTCTGATAAGCAAAGAGGTTTTTCAACAAACACATTTTTCCCTGACTGTAATGCCTGCATAACATAACCTGCATGCGTTTCGTGACGTGTAGCAATGAAAACTGTATTAATATCACCATTGCTGAAAATATCCTGAGCATTACCCGATGCAAAAGCAAATTGATTTTTATCTGCAATGTTTCGCGCATTATTCGGTCGTGCAGTAACAATGCCACTGAGTTTTGCAGGCGTATTCTTTAATGCAGGCAATAAAAAATTTTGTCCGAAAGAACCTGCGCCAATCATACCGGCAACCACATCACTCTTAGTATAAGAAGGGTTGGAGAGATTTACTTTTTGTTGTAAAGGTTTGTGAGTGTCATATTTCAAAACCATGCCAACAAAAGGCTCGGTTTTGTTCATGATAAGGTCGTATGCTGCAGGTGCGTCTTTAAAATCAAATGTATGTGTCAGCAGATTAGTCAGATTGATTTTTCCTGTTGCAATTAAGTCAACAAAAGCAGCCATGTTTCTGTTTTCTGTCCAGCGTACGTAGCCGTAAGGATAGTCTATTCCTCCTTCTTCATATTCTGAATCATAACGCCCCGGACCATAAGAACAACTCATTCGCAGGTCTAATTCTTTTTTAAAATAGTTGGGTCGTTTAAACCCTGTAGGTACTGCACCAACTATAACTACTTTTCCTTTTCTGCGACATAAGGCACCTGCAAGATCAACGGGGTCGAGTGAGTCGGTGCCGGCAGTAATTATTACTGCGTCAGTGCCGTAGCCGTTAGTAATGTTATTGATAGAACTTTCGAGGTCTTCACTGTTTCGGGTAAATGCAGCGTCAATATCAGTATGCAAAGCAAGGTCAACCATACGTTGGTCAATATCAATTCCTATTGTTTTTATACCACCTGCTTTCAGCATTTGAACGGTAAGTTGTCCAACCAGACCAAGCCCGATAACCACACAATTTTCACCTAAGCGGAGGTCAGCTTGTCTGATGCCCTGCAAGGCAATAGAGCCTAAAGTTGTAAAGCATGCATGTTGAAGGGCAATTTTATCGTTTAGTTTAACACAAAGATTTACCGGCACAGCAATCACTTCTGCATGTACAGCACTGTTGCCGCCACAAGCAACCAAATCACCAACTCTGAATTCTGTAACATCAGGCGCAACGGCAATAATTTCGCCTGCTGAACTATAGCCTAATGATGATGGTGCATCTAATTTATTCATCACCATTTTATAGGTGTTTAATAAACCGAATGTTTTTGCTGCATCAATCACTTTTTTTACTTCTTCTTTTCTTGCTCTTGCCTTACCGATATAACTCAGACGTGCATCTTTTACGGTTTTGCCTTCTGTGCCTGCACTAATCAGTGAATAATGATTGCGTACTAAAACCTGTCCTGATGAAAGCACAGGAAAAGGCACTTCAAGCAACTGCATTTTTCCATCTTTCAGATTTTGTGTTAACTGTTCCATTTTTTGCAGTTTAAATTGTTTATGCAGAATAATTTTGATCGAACCACTTCCTGAATGCTGTTAATCCTTCTTCTAAAGTTGTAGCAGGACTATAGTTAAGTAATTCTTTTGCTTTGCTTATGTCGGCAAAAGTATGCGGTACATCACCGGGCTGATCGGGTAGTTTTTCAAGTATTGCTTTTTTACCCGCTTCTTTTTCTATAGCTGCAATCAGCATATTCAGATTTATGGTTCTGTTATTACCAAGATTAATGATTTCGTAATTGCTTTTATCGTAATGCATAGCTGCAATTATGCCTTTCACAATGTCACTGACATAGGTATAATCACGGCTTGTTTCACCATTACCAAAAAATGGAATTGACTTTTCCTGACGTATCAATTTAAAAAATTTATGAATAGCTAAGTCAGGTCGTTGGCGAGGACCAAACACTGTAAAGAAACGTAGGGATATAAACCTGATGCCATATAAATGCGAGTAGCTATGCCCGGTAAGTTCGCATGCAACTTTTGTTGATGCATAAGGCGAGATAGGTTTCAAAACAAAATCATTTTCGCTCCATGGTGTGTTTGGGTTGATTCCATAAACACTGCTGCTGCCTGCAAAAACAAACTGTTTGATATTTTTTTCTTTTGCCTTCTCCAGCAGGTTTATAGTTCCTTTGATATTCACGTCCTCATAAAGTAAGGGTTTTTCAATACTCGGTCTCACTCCGGCACGTGCAGCAAGATGAACAATAATATCAAATGGTTGTTGAAATAATTTTTCGAGAAAGGTAGTGTTACGAATATCACCTTCGTGCAAAAAAAAGTTTTTACTCTTTAATGCTTCTAAAATATTGTTTCTTTTTACGGAAGGATTATAAAAATCATCAAACACATCAAGGCAATGCACTTCATATTGGTCATTAGCTAAAAGGGCATCGCATAAATTGCTGCCAATAAAACCTGCTCCGCCTGTTACTAATACTTTTTTCAATTCAATAAAATTTAATTCTCTATTACACTTCTGAATGCATGGCCCATTCGTTCAACCATTTTTTCTTCTGTCAGATTTTCTAAGTAGATACGTCTGCTTTCTGTACCCATTTTATTTCTCAGTTCTTTATCGTTTGCCAAAATAATTATTTTTTCGGCTAATTGCTGAATATTTTTCTTTTCTACCAGATAACCATTTTTGCCGTCATGTACACTTTCGGAGATTGCTGCATGGTCTGTAGAAATTACTGGCAGTCCGGCAGCCATAGCTTCAACAGTTACCCACGGATGACCTTCATTACGATAGTATGTAGGAAAAACAAAAATATCGGCTTCGTTCAGGATACTGAACTTTTTATCACCTTTAACAGGTCCGTGATTTACTACAGGAAGTTCAGGATGTTGTTGAAGAAAGTTTTCAAAATCTGTTTTCACATCTTCTTCGCGCCATTCACCGGCAAACACAAATTCTACATTTTTATTTTTTTCATACACTAATGGTGTTGCATACAATGCTTCTAAGACTCCTTTGGTACGCACATAGTTTCCTAAAAAAAGTACTTTAACCTTATTGTTGTTTCGCTCATTATAGTTTACCGGAAAATTACCACCATTCGGAATAACAAATATTTTTTCGTCAGGTACAATCCAGTTAAATAGTTTACGCAGGTTGTTGCCAAGCACAATCTGTCCATTAACTTTTTTATGTACAAAACGAATAAAAGATTTCATCGTTTTTCCACTTTCATTATACCAGTTCAGAAAATATCCGCCACGAAGATGTGTAAGTACTTTTATACCAAAAAGCTTTGCAATCAGAATATATCCTGCATCGCGTGTGTAGCCAACGTTGGTTTGCCCTGCCGGAACATAAACAAGATTTGGACGATAGCGAATACAATACCAAAATAGCTGAAAATATTGTTTAAATGCCAGATAAAAATTTGTGAAATCGAGTTTTGCTAATGTATTGATGTCACGTTTATCTGAAAGGTCAAGATGAATCAGATTAAATTCGTCTTTGAGTTTTGAGTTAAGAATAATTTCGCAGGCAACAGAGGGGCCAATGTAGGGTGGAGGCAATTTACCCAGAAAAATAACCGTATATTTTTTGTCACTCATGATGATTTAAATTTAAGATATAGAGATGGAAAAAATCGTTGCAGCAACCAGGTTATGGTTATGCCACTGCATAGCATCAGAAAAAAATCAATAGGTATGCGTGCTCTGGTGAATCCAATGGCTATTGCATGTGCACCAGTGAAAGCAAGTAGAATTAGTAACAGCGTAAATGCCTCAGCAGGATGTTTTTTAAATAACAATATCAATCCAAATGGAAAGAGCAATAACAATGGTAGGTATGAAATCAGATAAACAGATTTTCGTCCTTCATTACTTCCGAATTTCACACTTTTACTATCAGGGTTACGGTTCCAACTCCAAAGTTTTTCTGCTTTAAGCCAACCCATAGAAACAAATTCAGGGAAATTATTTTTTATCCAATTTATGGCTTCTTGTTGATAGGCTGCAGCAACTTTTACTGCCTCGTCAGGTGTGCGTGCTGTAAGTGGATACTGTGCATATATTGGTACCGGTGGGTTTAAACGATAGATTTCGTCTAATGATTTATTAGCTTTAAGATATTCAAATGATAATGGATTGTTGCCTTGCCACATGCCAAATGATCCATGTGTGCTGATTAATAATTTTCCTGTTAGTGAATAATTTCTGACCAACCAGGGCGACATTGCCAGAAAACATCCTATCACAATTAATGAGCAGCTGATAAATGCTGCTGTAATATTCTGCGATTTGAAGTAGCGATAGAATACATAGAGGAAAAGCCCCGGAAGAAAAGTTATAATTGTTGCCCGGGTTAAAAATGTCAGACCAATTATTATTCCGGCAAGTACAAGTCTTTTTGATGAAAGTTTTTCTGTAAGTAATAAATCTATTGTTAATACTAATAAAAAAACAAAAAGCGTTGTGTCGTAAATAGAAAACGAATAAGTGAATAGATAAGGATAAAGTGCATGATAACAAGCAGCAAAAAATCCTGCAATAGGATGAAAAAGTCGGCTGCCAATTTTAAATAAAAGGAGTGAAGTGATGAGATGCAAGGTAGCCTGAAGGATTGTCAGGCCTAACCAATTATATCCTGTAATTGCATAACAGATACTCATTAATGCCGGGTACAAAGGCTCATAGTCAACGGAAGGAATTCCCTGAACAAGACTGAATTCACCGTTAATGTACAGGTTACAGGCAAGCGCATTAAGATTGGTTTTTGAATTACCACGATTCAAAAAGGATTCTTTAAGATGAAATCCGATAGCAATCTTAGCTACGAACCCTGCCAATAGAATAAATATCAGCAGTTTTTTTAAATTTATTTTGGTGCTTGCAGTCAATGAATGTAAAGGAAATGGAAATATAAAATCTTACCCTTTTGGGCGGCTGCAAAAGTACAACTTTGCAAAGCACGATTAGGCCTGAAAAGCAATAAGTTTAATTGGTAAATTTATTGATAGTTTCTTTATCAAGAAAATGGAAAAAAGTATCACTTCTTAATCCTAAACGCAGCGATTCAAGAGCAATAACTTCATTGGGTGCAATGTTGCCTAAATTCACATTGGTGCCAAATTGCTTAATAAAATAGACCTGCTGCGATTTTTGTGGTGTTTCCCAAATAATTTTATCAGCAGGCACTCTGGAAATTATTTTATTGATAAGCATTACGTGTGCTTTTCCGTTAGGACGATAAATACCTACTGTACCACTTTCGCGAGCTTCTGCAATTACTTTCCAAACACCGGCTTCTAATTCGCGTTCCATCATTTGAATCCATACATTAGGACGAATAATAATCCCTTCTTCTTTTGAGCCTACTTCTGAAATTACGGTTACGTGTTTAGCAAGTTTTTTAATGTAATCGCATTTTATTTTATGTGGAATTACAATGGAGCCATCTGATATTTCAGCATATTCCATTTTGTATTTTGATAATACTTTAAGGTAAGTGTCGAACTCATCTCTGATAAGAAAAGCTTCTAATAAAGTCCCGCCAAAATAAACCGGTATTCCGGCTTCTTTATAAAGTGCGATTTTTTTATCCAGATTCGGAGTTATGAGGCTACTGCCGAAACCTAATTTTACAATATCGGTAAATTCGCCCGAGGAAGAAATAAAATCTTCTGTTTCACGAAGGCTAAGGCCTTTATCCATCACCATAGTTAAGCCATTCTCACGAGGTTTTGTACTTCGTGAAGGCATTTGACTCAATTCAAAATTCATTGCCACTAATTGTTTTGTTCTAAAATTTTCTGAATGTTAGAGTCGTTCAGAAGCTCAGGATAAATTTCTTCAATAATTTCCCTGATATTTTCTTCGTTGTTGGCGGCAGCAGACAGCAAACTGTAAGCTGTTTTTATGTTTCCATTTCTGTATTGTAAAATGATGTATCGCAGCTGGACTGCAATATCATTTGGAAAATATTTTACTGCAAGATAAGCATATTGAAGTGCTTCATCGGTACGATTTTGTTCCATCAGAAATTCGGGATACTCATACCAGATATCTAAAAAATCAGGATCCATTTCAATCACTTTTCTGTAAGCTTCATCAGCTTCTTCTAAGTTGCCTAATTCGCGTTCGCAATCTCCAAGCAAAAACCAATAATCACTAATATCGCCATTTAGTTCAATTGCTTTTTTTAGATAGTGAATAGCTTCGTACCAGCGTTCTTCCTCCGACAAGGTCATTCCAATGCCATACCATGAACTGTGAAATGATGGATTGCTTTTTACAGCCTTCTTAAAGTAGCTTCGCGATTCTTCATGGTTTCCTATTTCAAAATAACACTGTGCAATACTATCATAAACAAATGCCTCAGGTGTGTTATACTCAAAACTTTGTTTGAAAGCTTGAATGGCTTTTTCGTAGTTGCCTGCCAACATGTGACACTGTCCGCTTTGTATGTAAGCATCGTCCATGTTTTCGTCAATCAGAATACAATAGTCGTAAGCGTTGATAGCTTTTTCAAACTCAGCACAACACTGATACATTTGTCCAAGGTGAAACCAAAACAATGCATTGTAAGGATCCTGATCAATTAATGCCTGAAAATAGGTAATGCCTTCTGATGCTCTTCCTGCACGGTCAAAACATTCGCTTAGTTCGTCAGCAGCAACTTCGTTTTTTTTGTTTTCGAAAAGGCAGTTTTTGAAATAATGTATGGCTCCGTGATAATCGAATGTCTGCAAGTAGGTTTGTGCAACATGGAAGTAAACATCTTCTTTAAACTCTGTGAATGACAGTAAGTCTTTGAAAGTTTTACGTCCTTCCTGAAACATGCCCAATGCATTATATATAAGACCTTTTATAAGATAAAGGTCTTCGTTTTTTGGATTCACGGTAAGTAGCTGATCTATCATTTCCAACGCTTCTTCGGAATTACCCTGAAGGTGGGAGATGTAGGCTTCTTTTGCTTTAAAAGCAGTATTGTCGGGATGAAGATTCTGACCATATTTTATGACTTCCATTGCCTTGTCATAGTCAAACTTCTCTAAATAAAAGTCAGTAATTTTTATCAGCGAATCGGCATCAAAAAAGTAGGTTTCATGATTGCGCAGCATTTCTTCAAAACGCTGAACGCTGTTACCTAAATTTTCGCTTTGATCATCAAATCCTTCATAGTCATCGTCATGCATCATAAGCTTCTATTGGTTCTCTCAAATTGAGGTCAAAGGTAAAAAATATGAATCAACCGGCAGTGTCTGTTGGGCAGACAGTCAACAGCCGGTTGTTAAATACTTGACTGTAAGAAAATTAGTCTAATGAATGCAATACGAGGCCACTACGAAGTTTAGGCTCAAACCAAGTCACTTTTGGTGGCATGATGAGATTATTGTCTGCAATATCAATAAGTTGCTTCATTGTAACAGGATAAAGAGCAAAGGCTACCTTCATTTCTCCGTTATCAACTCTTCGCTTTAATTCACCAAGACCACGAAGTCCGCCAACAAAATCAATTCTCTTGTCTTTACGCAGGTCTGTGATGTTTAACATGGGTGCCAGAACTTTATCTGATAGAATAGTTACATCAAGAACACCAATAGGATCTTTGTCATTGAAAGTGCCCGGCTTGGCATTTAATTTATACCATTTTCCTTCCAGATACATGCTGAACTCATGCAAAGCAGCAGGACGATACGCATCACTTCCTTTTTCTTCAACAATAAAATTTTCTTTCAGTTTGTCAATAAACTGTACAGCATTCATTCCGTTCAGGTCTTTGATTACCCTGTTGTAATCCATTATTTTTAACTGATTGTCGGGGAAATGTACAGCCAGAAAAAAGTTGTATTCTTCTTTACCTGTGTGTGAAGGATTTTTTTCGCGTCTTTCTTTGCCAACCAAAGCAGCTGCTGCTGTGCGATGATGTCCATCAGCAACGTAGGTGTTTTTTAGTTTAGCAAATTCTTCGGTGATGATGTTGATGTCTGAATCGTTGTCAACTATCCAAAACTGATGTGTGATGTGATCGTCAGTTACAAAATCATATTCAGGAGCAGCAGCGGTAATATGCTCAACCAGTTCATCTAATTTTCTCACTTGTGGATATGCAAAAAATACAGGCTCATAATTCAATCCTGAAACGCGCACGTGGTTTTTGCGGTCTTCTTCTTTATCAGGACGAGTAAGCTCATGTTTTTTGATAACATCATTAACGTAATCATCAACTGCAGCACAGCCAACAATACCGTATTGTTTACGACCATCCATGCTTTGTGCATATATGTAGTAGCAGTCTTTACTGTCCTGAAAAAACACACCGTCTTTAAACATGGCTTCGAAATTTTCTTTACCTTTTTTATAAATTTCAGGGGCATAATGATCGAAGTCATCCGGAAAATCAATTTCAGGTTTTATGACATGATAGAAAGAAATTTTGTCGCCTTTGGTTTCTGCACGTGCTTCTTTTTCGTCAAGTACATCATAGGGGCGGCAAGCAATCCGCTTTACTAATTCTTTTTTTGGTCTTATTCCTTTGAATGGTTTTAATACTGCCATACGTTTTGGTAAATTTTTATTCTGATTTTATTTTTTAGTAAAATATTCAACTACTTTTTCTGCAAGTTCAATGCCTATTCGCTCCTGTGCTTCTTTTGTTGAACCACCAATGTGAGGTGACAAAGTTACTTTAGGATGTGTGCAAAGTGTTTGGTTGATTAATGGTTCGCCTTCAAAAACATCAATCCCTGCAAATGCTACTTTTCCTGAGTTGAGTGCTTCAATTAAATCTACTTCTGAAATTACACCACCACGCGCAGTGTTAACAATGCCTACACCATTTTTCATCAGGTCAAGTTCTTTTTTGCCGATAACCGGTGCGCTTCCTTTCGGAAAGGGTACATGCATGGTTATAAAATCACTCTCAATAAGAAGCTTTGTAAACGACACACATTTAAAAGTAAGTGTAATTTTTTTCTGTCCTAATGCAGGATGAAAGTCCATATCTACAACCACATCTTCATTGTTCAGCCTGTGAAACAAGACATTCATTCCCAAACCAACGGCTATGGCAGCTACGCACTTGCCAATTTGTCCGGCACCAATAATGCCAATTGTTTTTCCTTTTAATTCTATTCCTGCTGAGTAAGATTTTTTCAATTTGTCAAATGTTTCTTTAGTAGAGCAGGCAGGCATGTTGCGGTTAGCATCATACAGCATTCTCACTCCGGTAAACAAATGTGCAAAAACCAATTCCGCAACCGATTGTGATGATGCTGCCGGAGTATTAATTACAGCAAGTCCTTTATCACGGGCATACTTTACATCAATATTATCCATACCTACACCGGCACGACCTATTACTTTAAGATTTGGACATGCATCTATAACATCAGTGCGAACTGTTGTAGCACTTCTAACTAATATAGCATCAAAATTCTTCAATGCTTCAGCAAGTTTTTCCTGAGGAACTTTGTCTGTTGAAACTGTAAATCCTGCAGCATCAAATATTTTTTTCCCTGCAGCATCAATGCCATCATTGGCTAATATTTTAATCATAACTAAATATTTTTTTATTTAACCGTTAGCTTTTGCAAAATCTTTCATCACTTGTACCAATACTTTTACACTTTCAACAGGAAGTGCGTTATACATGCTGGCACGAAAACCACCTACACTACGATGACCTTTAATACCTACAATGCCGGCTTCTTTTGCTTTGGCTAAGAAAGCTTCATCCATAGATGCATCTTTTAAAAGAAAACAAGCATTCATTGGAGAGCGGTCTTCGGCTGCTGCTGTTCCTGTAAATAATGGATTGCTGTCAACTTCATTATAAAACATATCAAACTTCTGCTGATTTATTTTTTGCATGGCTTCTACACCACCAATTGATTTTAGCCACTCCAATACATGCATGCAAACAAGAATAGCAATTACAGGAGGTGTGTTATAAAGTGAATCGTTTTCGAGATGCGTTTTATAGTTGAGCATGGTTGGCATCACTCTTTCTGATTTACCAACAATGTCTTTTTTAATGATGGCAAGTGTTACTCCCGAAGGGCCCATATTTTTTTGTGCACCTGCATAAATTAAGTCAAACTTTGAAACATCAACAGGACGTGAAAAAATATCACTGCTCATATCACAGATTACAGGAATAGAGCTTGCAGGGAAATTTTTTACCTGAGTGCCGTGAATAGTTTCATTGCTACAGATATGCAGATAATCACAGTCGGCAGGAATAGTATATCCTTTTGGCTGATAAGAGTAATTTTTGTCTTTGCTTGATGCAATCACTTCAACTTCGCCAAAGAGTTTAGCTTCTTTAATAGCTTTGTTACTCCATGCACCCTGATCAATATATGCGGCTTTCTTTTTAAGAAAATTCATTGGTACCATGGCAAACTGTGTACTTGCACCTCCTTGTAAGAAAAGTACTTCATGCGTGTCGGGCACGTGAAGTAATTCTTTTACCAGCGACTTTGCTTTTTGAAGAACAGCATCAAAATCTTTGCTACGGTGCGAAATTTCCATCACACCCATTCCGCTGTTGTTAAAATCAAAAAGTGATTCTTGTGTTTTCTTTATTGCAGCTTCAGGTAATACACCAGGGCCGGCACCAAAATTATGTTTACGCATAGTTGATATATTAAATTGTTTTTTATCTGATATTTCGGAAGGCAAAATTAGCTCTTTAAAGCCAATAAACTACTTCCGCAGCTCAGAATCTTTTACAGGGGTAATTTTCTGGCCGTCTGTGTTATGGCTACTTCTGATGTCCACATCACTTTTGCCTTGCCATTTGCCTTTTTTCCAGATAAAGGCATCATAAGTAAAATCAGGTCCATAGGTTTCTTCAGCACCTTTTAAAGTAGCTTTAGGCGGACTTAAATGATCAAAAACAATTTTTTTTCCTTTTGAATAATACTTTAAACTCATGACTGCCTGTGCATTGTATTGAAATATTACACGCGTACATTTTTCGGCACTCATAACGGGAAGCATGTTGGCAGGAGCTTTAAAAATTTTTTTACCAAAAACAGGTTTGTTTTTTTGAAAATGCAGAACGTCAATTGTTTTGACAGTAGTTCTGTTGTCAACACCACGCCAGCCGAGTAGGGTGTAGATTGTTTTCTTGTTTTCTTTTAATGAAATGATGCTGTAATAAATTGCGGCAAAATAATTATCAGTATTTAAAATTTTGTCTGATGCTGTGTATTTGTCCATAGCACCATCTGTAAGTGTATAATTTTTTATGGTTTTAGTTTTTTTATCTTTTACCTGCATCATTCCATAAATGCTGTAGGTTTTGGTTTCCAAGTTCGGTTGCACCCACTGATAGAATCTTATGAGTCCATCGGACGATATAACTGTTGATATTGAAGGTATGGTATCGAACGATGTGCTGAATGACTGCTCGGTAGCAAGAAAATTGTTCATGGCATGGGTCAGCTTTAGCTGATATTGCTGCCTTACTGAATCGCTACTGCCTTTAATAACACTGTCTGCAAACAACTGTAGTTGGGCAAAAGTGTTGCCTGTGGCAAAAAACAAGATAAAAAAAGTAATAGCTGTTCTGAACATGATGTATAAAACGAAAAAATCTGCTACATATTTAAAAGCGTGCAGCAGATTTTAAACAAATTTCAATCAAATATTATTGGTGCATGCGTGATTTTTTTGCAAGTAACTCATCTTTCGATTCTCTGACATTTTCATCATCTACACAGCAGTCAACCGGGCAAACTGAAGCACACTGTGGTTCGTCATGAAAACCAACACATTCCGTACATTTATCAGGAACAATATAGTAATGATCTAAATTAACCGGTGCCTGTGCTGCATCGGCATCAATGGCAGTACCATCCATTTTGTTAAACATACCTTTTACAGAGGTACCATCAGAGAATCGCCATTCTGCTCCGCCTTCGTAAATAGCGTTGTTGGGGCACTCGGGTTCGCAGGCTCCGCAGTTGATACATTCGTCAGTAATTATAATAGCCATAATTTTGTGTTTTTATTTGAAGTGTTGGTGCAAATATAAATTTATTTTATAAACAAGTTTTTATGCTAAAAAGTTAGTTTGCACTTGTTTTACTGAAATTCTTAAAAAAAGTTTTATGTCACAGACAGAAAATATCATAAATACCTTTATCCGTGTAGGGCAAAGAATTAAGGAGCATTGTGAGCAGTACCCCAATGGGCAACTTAAAGATATAGTGGCTACTGCAAAAGCCAAAAATCCATGGTTTACAGCACACAATCAGATTGACGCGTTAAATGCCATTGCTTATATGTTGCAACCGGATTCGTTGCAGCAGTGGATTAGCTGTTACAGCATTTCTGAGCATCTGCCTAAAAATATTGGTGTGGTGATGGCGGGAAATATTCCTGCTGTGGGTTTTCATGATTTGATGATGGTATTGGTTTCAGGGAACAAAATTCAGATTAAACCTTCATCATATGACAGCATTTTAATGGAGTGGATAGCAGGTATTATTAAAAGCGAGAATACAGAACTGGGTAATCGGATTTCTTTTATGGACAAATTACAAAAACCCGATGCCGTTATTGCAACAGGTTCAGACAATACGGCTCGTTATTTCCATTATTATTTCAGTAAGGTGCCACATGTTATCAGAAAAAACAGAAACAGTGTAGCAGTCTTGAATGGTAATGAAACTAAGGAGCAGTTGTTTGCTTTGGGCGAGGATATCTTTTCATATTTTGGTTTAGGTTGCCGTAATGTATCCAAGCTAATGGTGCCGGAGAATTACAATTTTGAAAAATTCTTTGAAGCAATTGAGCCTTATGGTAATGAATTGTTATTGCATAATAAATACATCAATAACTACGATTATTACCGGGCTATATACTTAATGGAAAACATACCTTTTCTTACTAATAACTTTGTGCACTTATTAGAACAGCAAAATATTGCCTCACCGGTATCAGTATTGCATTATGAAACCTATAACAATCATAGTTCATTGCATCAATTGCTAACAGTTGAAGCCGATAAAATTCAATGCATCATTTCGGCAGATGCGATTACCGGAAAAGAAATAAACTTTGGAATGGGACAACAACCATCGGCAGGTGATTATGCCGATGGTGTAGATACCCTTCGCTTTTTAATTGAACAATGTTCTGAGCAACAAAACAGCAATACTTAATTTTTTATTGGCAGAAAAGAAAACTCTTTTCCATACTCAAGCATTTGAGGAATAAAATCGTTGTTGTACTCAACCTTCACATCAGTAATACTGTCGCCTTGCATAACAGGAACCAACTTAGGCTGAATAAAACCCATATAAGGTGCAATGTTTAATGCTTTATATCTCTCGTGAACTTCTTTCAATAAATCCTGATCTACTTTTACACCAAAATTTTCTACTAAACTTTTTCCTGAGGTATAATCACCTTCAGATTTAATCCGTTGTATTTCTTTTAATAATTCACCGAACAAGGTTCTTAGTTTATCATAATCATTTATTTTGAAATAAGTTTTGCCATTGCGTGTGATACGTTCAATAACATTAGCCTCTTTACCTTTCTCATAGACCCATGATGCTACAAGCTGACGGTTGCGCATATGCGATTCTTCCAGATTATCACCGGGATTTATTCTGTTAAGCTGTGTCATCAGTCCGTTTAAAATGTATGAGTCATATTCTGCTTTTCCTACTTCAATAGTTGGCATTACACCAATATCAATCAATTTTTTGTCTGTGATGTAATAAAGTCCAACTAAATCTGCACGTGCTTCTTCCAATGTGCTTGCGTAATTTTTTAAGGTTACATCAGTATTGGCAACACCGTCATTTATTTTTCCTGAAGCATGTCCGATAACTTCATGCATATCTGTATGAAGGTCACCGGCTAAAGCACCATATTTTTTTACACGTTCTATCACTTGTGGATTTTCACCAAACTCATCAATCATCGGGCTTTTGGCTCGGGCATAATTGTAAGAAGCAACAATATTTCCTAATGAAACAGACTTAGAGCCAACTTTTTCGCGAATCCATTCCTGATTAGGAAGATTTATTCCAATAGGAGTTGATGGTGCGGCATCACCACATTCATTAATAACGGTAATAACTTTTGCGGAAATACCTTTTACACTTTTCTTTTTATGTTCCGGTAAAATGGGTGAATGGTCTTCAAACCATTGCGCCTCTTTTCCAATTGCAGCAATTCGTTTTGTAGCTTCTAAATCTTTAAGACTAAGTACCGATTCGTAAGCTCCTTTCTTATGCATTGGATCAAGATAAACTTCAATAAATCCATTGGCTATATCAATGCGACTTGCAGTATCTTTCACCCACAGCACGCAGTAGTCATCGTAGTCTTTCAGGTTTCCGGTTTTGTAAAACTTAACTAATGCTTCAAGCGTAGCTTTTTGTGCATCGTTTTCTGCAACGGTAACTGCTTTTTCGAGCCAGTAAATAATTTTGTCAATTGCAGCACCATACATACCACCCGATTTCCAAACCTGCTCTTCTACCTTTCCATTTATTTTAACAACTTTTGAGTTTAACCCCCATGAAGGTTGTTCTTTTACACCGGGTTGTATTTTACTTTTATAAAACTGCTCAACTTCCTTTTGAGTAACCCCTTCGTAAAGGTTACTTGATGAGGCTTTAACATTATCAGCATCAGCAGCAAGCGAAACTCCTTTAGCATCAATTTTTGGATCAAACAAAATTGGTTTTAAAAAGGCAATATACTCTTCAATATTTTTTCCTTCGTTGGGCATTTTATTGAAATCACTTTTTGAAATTAAAGTATCTAAAAATGCCGGATCAAATTCAGGTATCATTTTATCTGTGGAGTAATGATGATGAATGCCATTGCTGAAGAAAAATCGTTTAGCATAAACAATAAACTTTTTGTAATTGTCTTCGTTCTTATCACCCTGATAAGTTTCAAGAATTGTTTCTATAGTCTTTCTTATCTGAAGATTGTAGCGGTTTTTCTGATCATAAAAAATATCACGCCCCGACATTCCTGCCATATAAAGATAGTAGGCTAATTGTTTTTGCTGTAAGCTGAGTTCTTCAAAGCCAGGAATAGTATATCGAAGCATCTGAATATCGGCAAAGCGATCTGCTACAATTTCTACTTCAGGTGTTGTCTTGGCTAAAGGTGTGGTGTTTTCCTGCTTTGGTGTTTGTTTGCATGACGTTAGTGCTAAAACACCTGCAGTTGCTGTTAGGATTACAAGTAAAATTCTCATTTCTTATAGATTTATAAAATTGAAGCAGACAAAGTTGCTTAAAAAATTAAACCATAATCAAAAGAAAAAGTTAAGAAGTGCTGAATAAATTGACCAAGAAATTAATCTTCCTTTATAAATAGTATGTTGGAAAAAGGCAAAAAATAGTTTGGCAGACATTTAAAGTTTTCACCGTTTTTAAAGAGGTTAATACCTTTAAAACTAACATCTTCTAATGAGGGTTTGAGTCTGACTTCAAAGTAGGTGTTGGCATTTAACTCATCTTTTATTGTACTTGCTACATCGGGATATAGCTCATGAACTAAAAATATTTTTTCACAATTTTTTGTATCAATGTTTATCACGCCATCTTCATTGGCCTCATATTCTTTTGTCAGATTGCCGAAAGTAACAATTGCCCTTACCTTTTGTGTCAGATATTGGTTTTCATCACGAACAACAACTTTATAGGTCTTACCACTGATGCGTTGTTCAGTAATTTCAAAATCTGCACCACCAATTTTATCACTATTTAATTTTATAGTGTCACCATCATAGGTGTAAGTTCCCTTTGCTTTGCGGTCAACAGCACCATAGGAATAAAAAAACTCAAATGTGCTGTCGGGAAGAAACTGAAAGGCTGCTGCCATATCCTGAATACCATGTAAACGGTAAATGCCGTTTAACGTTTTTTGTGCATTCATAGCATTGTTACATAAAAGAAAAATAAATACAGTAAATAGCTTATTCATAATTCAAAAGTAATAAAAAAGGGTGGAGATGGTTACTTGGAAATGATTTTTTGAACTGCCATCAATTAACAATTTATAATCCTTAACTCATAATTATAAAAATCCCTGTAACTTTACCGGCAGGAGTGCGTCTTATCCTTAAACACGAAACTATTAGTGACAGCATTGGAGTACAATACCTGTGTGGATCAATATGCTGACGGCATTTACCGTTTCATCCTGCATAATATAAAAAATGAGGATGATGCGCGTGATGTGGTACAGGATACCTTTGAAAAATGCTGGCGTAATCATGAGAATGTTCAATATGAAAAGGCAAAATCTTATTTATTTACCACTGCTCATCATACTATGATAGACAGAATCAGAAAATCGAGCCGTCAGGAATTATTGAGTGAATATCATGAGGAGCCTTCGCACAGCAAACATTATTCTGATTTGAAAAATGTGTTGAAATTGGCTTTGGATAAATTGCCGTCCATACAAAAGTCAGTGATTTTACTGCGCGACTACGAGGGCTATGATTATAAGGAAATTGGCGAGATAACAGGACTTAGCGAATCGCAAGTGAAGGTTTATATTTACAGAGGTAGAGTAGCATTGAAAGAGTTTATAGGAAGTTTGAGTAATGTGATTTAGAAATGATTAACAGAAGCAACTACGAAGTTTGGTTTATTGATTATGCTGACGGGCAACTCAGCCCCGAGCAGGTTGCTGAACTGTTACTTTTTCTTGAAGAAAATCCTGATCTTAAAAATGAGTTTACCTTATTTGAGCAAGTAGAATTACCTGTTGATACAGTTGAGTTTCCTTTCAAAAAAAGTTTAAAAAAAACAAAGCCTTCTAAGGAGGTTTTTGATGAAATGGCGGTTCGTTTTTTGGAGAATGAAATTTTGCCATCTGAATCAGAGCTATATCAGCAATGGATAAATGACTTTGGCGATTTAAAAGCTGAGCATAGTTTATTTGCTCTAACAAAGTTACATGCTGATGCGAATGTTGTTTTTCGGAATAAGAATAGGTTGAAGAAGAAAACCGGTAGTGTAGTTTTAATGCCGTGGATTCGTTATGTTGCTGCTGCATGTGTTGTTACAATGGTGTTGTTTTTTGCCAATAGAAATAAGCCGGTTAATCAACAACAGGCAGAGAATAAAACTAATAGTAGCCCGGTACAACACAATACACCACCAATAAAGGTTGATGTTAAACCTGATACTAAGAGTACGATAGATTTATCATCAAAGAAGAATAATGTTGAGACGGTTAGAATTTTAGAACACAGTAAACAAAAATCTGAAGCAAAAGAAAGTTGGAAGAATCCATCAGTAGAAATTGCACTGATAACAGCAAAATCAGGAGTATTGACGCCATCAGTTAAATCTGAACCAGTGCCTGTTGCTCATATTGAAAACTCTTATGCAATGGTGATGAAAAACACAGACCTCCAAACCGAAAGAAAGCAAGATATTATAAAGGACATTGCACTTCAAAAGCTTAACTCAATTACAGAAGATATTGCAGGACTACCCGTTGAGAAAGGCAAGTTAAAAACACTTGCAGTTTTTGGTAAGATAGTCAACCGACTTACTTTTAAACGAGTAAATATTGAGACAACTTATTCTGATGATGGCAGATTGATGGCTTATTCGGTAACTGCAGGCAATTTTAATTTCGAGCACGAAGTAGTAAAATAACTACGCTGTAGAAATGAACAACTGTTGATTAGTTCAACTTTACTGATATTGATTGCATTATACCTTGATTTGTCGCTTTTATCTTTTACTTCAAAAAATATTTGGTTAGCTCAGATATAATATTATCAAATGTCTTTTAGAGTAAAAATCAAAAAAGTTAATTCTGCAAATAAAATAAGACAAAAAAATTTTCAACGTGATTTTTGTTCAAAAGTGTTGTTGATTGTTTAAAAAATCAACCACGGTTCAATGTTATTTTTAACTTGATTTGTAAACGGAATTGCAAGCGGTATTACCACCCTTAGATTTCGGAAAATTATTCATTTACTATAATAAACAAATAACAGATTATGAAAAGATAATCTGTGGAGGAACTTTTTTACCAATAAAAAAATATGATACAAGACGAATTACTTTTAAGAGAAAACAAAGAACGCTTTGTGCTGTTGCCAATCAACTATCCTAAGGTTTGGGAGATGTACAAAAAGCATGAACAAAGTTTCTGGACAGCAGAAGAAATTGACCTGCATCCTGATTTGGTTGACTGGGAGAATAAGCTCAATAACGATGAACGTCATTTTATAAAACATGTACTTGCATTTTTTGCAGCAAGTGATGGTATAGTGAACGAAAACCTTGCTGTAAATTTTATGAGTGAAGTTCAGATTCCTGAAACACGCTGTTTCTATGGTTTTCAGATAATGATGGAAAATATTCACTCCGAAACATATTCCTTATTAATTGACGCTTATATAAAAGACCCTAAAGAGAAGCAATATTTATTTAATGCCATAGAAACAGTTCCTTGCGTAAAGAAAAAAGCCGACTGGGCATTACGTTGGATTCAGAATGGAAGCTTTGCTGAGAGGTTAGTGGCCTTTGCAGCAGTAGAAGGCATTTTCTTCTCTGGTAGTTTTTGTTCTATTTTCTGGTTAAAGAAAAGAGGATTAATGCCCGGACTTACATTCTCCAATGAGTTGATTTCGCGTGATGAAGGTCTGCATTGCGATTTTGCATGCTTATTATATAGTATGCTTCAAAACAAAATGACAGAAGAGCAAGTGCATACAATTATAAAAGATGCTGTTAACTGCGAACATGAGTTTGTTACAGATGCATTACCTGTTTCTCTGATTGGTATGAACGCCAGACTTATGTGTCAGTATATAGAATTTGTGGCTGACAGGTTATTGGTTTCTTTAGGCTATTCAAAAATTTACAATGCCACCAATCCTTTCGATTTTATGGAAATGATTTCCTTACAGGGTAAAACGAACTTTTTTGAGAAGCGTGTAGGCGAATATAAAAAAGCCGGAGTGGCTCAGTCACAGGAATCTCAGAAAATCAGGTTTGACGAAGACTTTTAACAACCAACTGTTGAAAGCCGGTAGAAAATATTTTTTTCTGCCGGCTTTTTTATCTGTTAATTTATGCTACCTGAAATTACAATAATCAACCAACAATTTAAAGTAACCACCTAACAAGAAAAATCACATGTACGTAATTAAAAGAGACGGCAAAAAAGAGTCCGTAAAGTTTGACAAAATCACAGCAAGAATTCAAAAACTGTGTTATGGACTAGATCCACATCATGTTAGTTCACTCAATGTAGCACAACGTGTTATTGAAGGTGTTTATGATGGTGTTACAACTTCTGAACTTGACAATCTTGCTGCAGAAGTTGCTGCAACTATGACAGTGAAACATCCTGACTATGCTTTGCTGGCATCGCGTATTGCCATTTCTAACCTGCATAAAAACACAAAAAAATCTTTCAGCGAAACCATGAAAGATTTATACACCTACATTGACCCCAAGACAGGAAAACTTGCACCATTGCTTGCTGATGATGTTTGGGCAGTGATTGAAAAGAATGCAGAACTTCTTGACAGTACAATTATTTATGATCGTGATTTTGGGTATGATTTTTTTGGTTTCAAAACATTGGAGAAATCTTATCTGCTAAAATTAAATGGAAAGGTTGTTGAGCGGCCGCAGCACATGCTTATGCGTGTGAGTGTCGGTATTCATAAAGAAGATATAGAAGGGGCAATTGAAACCTACAACCTGATGAGTGAGCGTTGGTTTACACATGCAACACCAACTTTATTTAATGCTGGCACACCAAAGCCACAGCTTTCTAGTTGCTTTTTACTTACCATGAAAGGCGACAGTATTGATGGCATTTATGATACGCTGAAACAAACTGCACTCATTTCACAAAGTGCCGGTGGTATTGGCCTGAGCATACACAATGTTCGTGCTACAGGCTCTTACATCAGAGGTACTAACGGAACATCCAATGGTATTGTGCCAATGCTGCGTGTTTTTAATGACACTGCCCGCTATGTAGATCAGGGTGGTGGAAAAAGAAAAGGCTCGTTTGCAATTTATCTCGAACCATGGCATGCAGATATTTTTGAATTTCTTGACCTGAAAAAAAATCATGGTAAGGAAGAACTACGTGCACGTGATTTGTTTTACGCCATGTGGATTCCTGATTTGTTTATGAAACGAGTGGAGGCAGAAGGCGAGTGGAGTCTGTTTTGTCCAAATGAATGTCCGGGTCTTGCCGACACCTATGGGGCAGAGTTTGAAATGCTTTACACGAAGTATGAAAATGAAGGCCGTCAACGTAAGACAATAAAGGCACGCGAACTGTGGAGTGCTATTCTTGAGTCACAAGTTGAGACAGGTACGCCATACATGTTGTATAAAGATGCATGCAACGAGAAAAGCAATCAGAAAAATCTGGGTACAATAAAGAGTTCCAACCTATGTACAGAAATAATTGAATATACTGCTCCTGATGAAGTAGCCGTTTGTAATCTGGCATCAATTGCATTGCCACGATTTGTAAACAATGGTGCATTTGACCATCAGAAGTTGTTTGACATAACCTATGTTGCTACAAAAAATCTGAATAAGATTATTGACATAAATTATTATCCTGTTCCGGAAGCGCGCAACAGCAATCTTCGTCATAGACCAATCGGTTTAGGTGTGCAAGGACTTGCAGATGCATTTATTTTATTGGGTTATCCTTTTGAGAGTGAAGAAGCACGTTTGCTGAATCGGGAAATTTTTGAAACAATTTACTATGCAGCTTTAACAGCATCAAAAGATCTTGCAAAGATAAATGGACCTTACAGCAGTTATGAGGGTTCACCAATTTCTAAAGGTGAATTTCAGTTTGATATGTGGAATGTAAGACCAACCAATCGTTGGGAATGGGATGTGCTGCGCGAAGAAATTCTGAAGCATGGTGTTTATAATAGTTTGCTTTTAGCGCCAATGCCAACGGCAAGCACATCGCAAATTTTGGGTAACAACGAATGTTTTGAACCCTACACCAGCAACATTTACACGCGTAGGGTGTTGAGCGGAGAGTTTATTGTAGTGAACAAACATCTGTTGCGTGATTTGGTAAAGTTGAATCTGTGGAATAGCGAAATAAAAAATAAAATTGTTGCAGCCAATGGTTCTGTACAGGACATTGCCGAAATTCCCGAGCAGATAAAAGAAGTTTACAAAACAGTTTGGGAAATAAAGCAACGCGCAGTTATTGACATGGCTGCTGACCGTGGTGCATTTATTGATCAAAGCCAGTCGTTAAATCTTTTTATACAAGACCCAAATTTTGCCAAACTAAGCAGTATGCATTTTTATGCCTGGAAAAAGGGATTAAAAACCGGTATGTACTATCTGCGAACAAAAGCAGCTACCGATGCAATTAAATTTACGGTTGAAGGGCACAGCAATCATAATATCGTTGCTACAACACAAAGTGTAAGTAAAGAAGAAGCTATGGCCGAAATCAGTTGTAGTATTGATAATAAAGATGACTGTTTGGCTTGTGGATCTTAGATAATTAATATAGCAAAATCAAGAAAACCCCGTTCAGTAATGAATGGGGTTTTCTTTTATTAAAACTTATTCTGTTACTGTCTCCATGCCATTTCCTGACCGGAATATTGTTCTAAATCTATCAGCATAGCTTTTATTTTTTCCTCCCACATCATTTGCATATATAGGTCATTGCCATGATTGGTTTGTCTGTCATAATCATCCTGCATACGCCTAAGTCTGTTGATGTATTTTTTATAAATACTTTCAGGATTGCGACCGGCAGACTTTTTATTGTTTAATGCAAAATACTGGCGTAATAAGCGCGCATGAATTTCAGAAATATCGAAATGCATTTGTTCATGCGACAACACTTCATCGCGCAATGAATGTGTGTTGACCCACGATCTGCTTTTATCCATTTGTGCTTTTACTATTATGTCTAATCCATCGTTATGCTCTATATAACTGAAATAGATCCCACTTGAAGTAATTGCACCAGTTCTGCTATAAGGTAGATTTCTTTTTTCAAAATCATCCCATGTTAAACGTTTCTCCTGCCAGTCAATTAACTCCTGTGCCGAAGTGGTTGTTGCATAAGTTATCAATGCAATAAGACAAATAGCTTGCCTGCTCATATAAATACCGTTTTACTGAGAACGATGAATTATTTGACTTATTACGTACGTAGATAACTTACAAACCACGCTTTATCGTTAATTCAGATTAATGGTGTGGGTAAAATCCCGGCCAATGAAGGTTGGTGAGTTTTGCTGTTGTTTCTTTGTAATTTAAAAATTCTTTTTTTCCGATAGCTTTTTCATAATGTGACTCTAATTGTAACATTACCTCTTTAGTTTCATTTACCATTGTACGACCTTTAGCAGTAAGTTTAAGTAGGGCACTACGGTTATCTTCAGGATGTGTTGTAACCTGAATCAGTTTCATACTTACCAATTCTTTTACAATTCTACTCATGGCCTGCTTACTGACTTTGGCTGCAGCAGCAATTTCTTTGTTGGTCTTGCCATTTTCATTGATATTCATCAACACTGCAAAATATGAAATTTTAAACTGAGGATAACCTCTTTCTGCAAGACCTGCCATAGCCCACTCATCAAATGCACGCTTATATATAGAAATTAAGCGTCCGATATTGAACCTTGCATATTGGGTAATATCTTTTTTCTTTCCTGACATAGTGCAAAAATAAAAAAAAGTCAACATACTTGACTAAATAGTCAACAATGTTTACTTTTGACGCCCAATTCAAGAAAATATGGAATCTCCCGAACAGGATAAAAAGAAAATCAACCCGCTATTTGTCATTGCTATTGTAGTCATAGCAATAGCAGTTTTTTTAGGCATAAAAAATCTGATTCATAACCTCAGGTATGAGATTACGGACAATGCACAAATTGAAGCTGCAGGTATTCCTGTTATCAGTCGCATCAGTGGTTATGTTGACAGTCTGAGTATTACAGACTTTAGTCAGGTTAAAGAAGGAATGCCATTAGTAAGTATTGATTCAAGAGAATTTATTTTGGCAGTGCAACAAGCTGAAGCAGATGTACAAAGTGCAGAAGCAGAATTGTTGAATTCAAATGCAGGCAAGAAAAATGCAGAAGCTGCCTTGCAGGTAGCACAAACTAACAAAGAATTACAAAAAATTAAAACTGATAAGGCCATTGCTGATTATAATCGTGACCAAGCGTTGTTTCATGATGGAAGCATCACACAAAAACAAATTGATGACAGCAGAATTAACATGGAGGCTATGTTAAAGTCATTAGATGTAACTTCAGATCAGATTAAAGTGGCAATGGCACAACAAGAAACTGCAGTAGCAATGGTGAAGCGTGCCGAAGCACTTAAAGAAACAAGAAAAGCAATGTTGGATCAGGCCAAACTCAGACTTTCTTACTGTAGTATTTCAGCACCTGCAACCGGAAAAATTGGAAAGTGCAACATCAATATAGGTCAGTTTTTACAAGCAGGGCAAACGCTATTTACGATAGTGAATAATGAAAAATTTTGGGTGGTTGCCAATTTTAAAGAGACACAACTTAAAAGTTTGAAAGAAGGCGGTGAAGCCAACCTTATAGTTGATGGATTTCCTGATCAAAAAATAACGGGTCGGATAACATCATTGAGTGAAGCCACCGGATCTCGCTTTGCCTTGTTACCTCCTGACAATGCTACAGGAAATTTTGTGAAAGTAACACAAAGAGTACCTGTAAAAATCGCAATAGAAAACTTTAGTGAGTATAAAAACATGCTTCGTGCCGGAATGAGTGTTACTGTTGAAGTGAAAAAATGACAGAGCCTGCTTCATACCCATCAGGTTTTAAAAGAATAGTCATTGTTCTGACTACTATTTCAGCTGCCATAATGGAGTTGATTGACACCTCTATTGTCAATGTAGGCTTGACTGACATAAGTGGAAGTCTGGGTGCTACAATTGAAGATACTTCCTGGTTGATTACTGCTTATGCAATTGCAAACGTCATCATTATTCCACTAACCGGTTTTTTGGCAAGGTATTTCGGAAGAAAGAATTATTATTTAGCGAGCATTGTAATTTTTACTGCTGCCTCCTACCTCTGCGGTGAGTCAGATTCTCTTATTGAATTAATTGCATGGCGTTTTGTTCAGGGTATTGGTGGTGGTGCATTGTTATCAACATCACAAAGTATTTTGTTTGATGCTTATCAACCGGAAAAGCGTGCTATGGCATCTGCTATGTTTGGAATGGGTATTGTACTTGGTCCAACTATTGGTCCAACACTTGGAGGCTATATTATGGAACATTCAAGTTGGCCATTAATATTTTTTATAAATATCCCTTTTGGCATTGTGGCTGTGCTGCTCACCTGGCTATATATTGACCGCAAGCCTGAAGAAATCAACATTAACAGAAAAGAAATTCATATAGACTATACAGGAATTTTGTTGTTAGCTATTGGTGTTAGTTCTCTTCAATATGTTCTTGAACGCGGACAAACAGAAGACTGGTTTAACAGCAGAGACATTATTTACCTGAGCATACTTTCTGTTTTTGGAATTGGATTTTTTATTTGGCATGAACTACGTCATCCACATCCTGCAATTGATTTAAGAATAATTCAAAACAGGAATTTATTTGCCAGCAATGTCCTCACCTTTGTCTGCGGTTTTGGTTTGTTTGGTTCAGTGTTTATTTTTCCTGTACTAGTGCAACGCGTGTTAGGATATACACCCATGGAAGCCGGACTTGGTATTGTTCCGGGAGCAATTGCAGCAATTTGTATGATGCCATTTATCGGTAAAGGACTAAGCAGTGGCATCAGACCCATTTATTTTGTGATGACAGGATTTATAGTTTTTATTTTACATGGGTACGTTTCATCGTTAGCCAACCTTGATGCATCACGAGAATGGTTTATTGTTCCTCAAATTATGCGTGGTGTTGGTACTTCATTTCTCATGGTGCCTTTAATCAATCAGGCTGTTATTGGAATTTCCCCTCAGAAAATGCCTTATGCAATTTCACTAACTAACATGTTGCGACAATTGGGTGGATCGTTTGGGATTGCTATAATGAATACCTATGTTGCACAACGTGTAGCTATACACAGAACAGATTTAGTAGCTAATTTAACAGCTAATGATCCGGAAACTACAGAAAGACTAAAGCAGGTTGCAGCCTTTACAATGAGTAAAGGCTTCTCTCCGCAACAGGCAACACAGGCAGGATATCAAATTCTTGAAGGCACATTAACAAAGCAAAGTTATCTTCATGCATACTTAGATGGCTTTTTGCTTATTAGTGTTTTCCTGATTTGTGCCATGCCATTTATATTCCTTTTAGATACTAAAAAACAATCAGCAACTACACTTGCAAAAGTTGCAGAAGAAGCTCATTAAAAAATGATATGTTGTCAAAGAAAATAATTTTAATAGTTCTGGCAGGTTGGATGCCAACAATTGTAACAGCTCAACAAAACATCAACAGCGATTTGAAAACATTGATTCAAAAATCAATTGCATATTTTCCTAAGCTGAAAGAATCTGAGCTAGGACTACAGGCAGGTAAAGAAAAATTGGAAATAGCAAAGTCGGCTTATTATCCAAATATTATGCTCAATGCAGGATATAATTATATTGATCCAGTAAGTAGTGTTTCCTTTCCTGTTGCGCCCGGTGTTACTAAGGCAATGCAGTTTCAACCATATAATAATTACACAGCAACAGCAGGATTTACCTATCCAGTAATAGATTTCGGACGCGCCTGGTTTTTTGTAAAAAAATCTAATGAGGAGCTGGAACAGAGTAAACTTAATATTGAACTTAGCAAGTCACAACTTGCTGCACAAGTGGCTTCGGTCTATTACAGTATCGCTTATTTTTCAAAAGCTGTAGCTATTGAAGATACGGTGTTAATTGCCATGCATTCTTATCAGAATGTTATTATAAGTAGGTTGAGAAATGGCGATGCTTTAATCCTCGATTCAATAACCACCGGTAGTGCCATTAGCGAAGAAGAAAACAGAAAGTTATCACTTCAGAATTTGCTGGCAAAACAGATTGCACTTTTACAATACACAACCAATGAAACAACTATCGTTATGCCTGAAAAATTTGATTTCCCGCAATGGCACCTTGAAGGTGATACCACCAATCAGGTTCAATCAAGTTTTGAATATAAAATAATTAGCAGTAAACTTAAAACACAACAGTTCGATATTAAGATGAACCGGTCTAATCTTTTTCCTGTTGTAAGTGTTAATGCAGGTTTGGGTTATAGAAACGGCTATCAACCTGATATTGAAAAATTAGTTTTTGGTACACAGGCAGGATTAAGTATTTCAGCCCCCATTTTTTACGGAAATAAAGCTCGAAATAGTATAAAACTTTCAAAACTTTATTTGAAACAACTGCAGCAATCACAAGAGAATGTTAGCCACAGCTTCAGAAAAGATATAAGTAATGTCAGGAGTGATATTTCAACGCTTGAAGCACAGATTGTAAACTCAAACAGACAAGTATTACAGTCGCGTTCAGCTGTAGAATTGGCGCAATCGCGCTATCGTAATGGATTGGTGACTTATACCGATGTATTAAATGCATTGGCAAACAGACAACGTGCCGAATTGTCTAAGTTGAATCTTGAATATCAACTTTGTCTGGCACGTATAGAATTGGCAAGAATTACCGGTGTAGCATATTATGAATAAAAAGTACTTTCCAAGAAATTACAAATTGGTTTTTTGGGTAAAAAATTGTTAAAAAGATAATTTTTAAGTGTCAACAACGCTTTATTTTTTAGTGATAAATATGTACTTTTGACTTTTAATTTTTATTACCATTTTTTGGGGCGGGGGATAACTCAAATCAATAAATGAATAAACCAAAAGGAAAGCTTATTGCTATTGGTGGCAATGAAGATAAGGGCACAGAGTCCGAACCTAATTTTGAACAGAAAAATAACTTAAACTTTTTTGCATTACAAATTCTTAGCCGAATCTGTCATGAGATGGGCGGAAAAAATGCAAAAATTGAAGTCATCACCAGTGCAAGTAGTATTCCTGTTGAGGTTGGTGGAAATTATATTGATGCATTTGGTAAGTTAGGATGTACCAATGTAAATGTGATGGATATCCGTAACAGAGAAGATGCAACAAAGCCCGAATACATTGAAAGGATAAAAAAGTGTGATGGAATAATGATGACCGGTGGAAATCAATTACGCCTGAGTACTATTTTTGGAGGTACAGAAATTCTGGAAATTTTGCAGCACAGATATCAACATGAAAATTTTGTAATTGCAGGTACCAGTGCCGGTGCTATGGCAATGAGCAATACGATGATTTATCAGGGTAGCAGTTCCGGTGCTTTAATTAAAGGAGAGGTTAAAATTACTACAGGACTTGCACTGATGGGCGATGTCATAATTGATTCGCACTTCGACAAGCGCGGACGCTTTGGCCGACTTGCACAGGCAGTTGCAAGCAATCCAAGTTGTATTGGTATCGGACTTGGAGAAGATACAGGTGTTTTGTTGTCCGAAGGTTATTTACTCGAGATTATCGGATCGGGATTGGTCATATTAATTGACGGACATCACATTCGCCACAACAATATTGCCGATTTGCAGGAAGGCGTTCCTATCAGCATTGAAAATCTGATAGTTCATGTACTCACAAAAGGAAATTGTTACGACTTGAAAAGCAGAAAATTTTATTCTGAATTGATCAAAGAAAGCAAACCTGCATAATTGAATTTCACATCTTCTTACATCTTTCTTACAGTACAATATTAATGGCATAGCAATTGAAATGTTTAGGGTGTAACAATAATCTTCATTTGCTTATGGTCTAAAACAAAAGTGAACCACAAATAAAAGCAACCGGTATGTGCCAACATCGGTTGCTTTTTCATTTTAGGTCATGCACATCTCTGAAAGTCACATGGGTTTTTGTTATTAACAAGTAAAGAAATTTTGAATCGTTTTATTAATTTTACAAGCAACAAAAACCATATCGGTTTTTGGATTCAAAAACTCATACTTATTTTTTCATGCCTCGTTTCTCTCATTTACATAATCATACACAGTTTTCTTTGCTCGATGGTGCAGCAGATATTAAGTCACTTTATAAAAAAGCGGTAAAAGACAACATGCCTGCTTTGGCAATTACCGATCATGGTAACATGTTTGGCGTATTTAATTTTGTTGCCGAAGCAGCAAAGTACAATACCAAGGAAAACCCCAATGTAATTAAACCTATTGTAGGTTGTGAATTTTATTTGGTTGAAAATCGTCACAAGCGAAGTTTTACCAAAGACGATAAAGATGTACGTTACCATCAGTTATTTCTCGCAAAGAATAATATAGGTTATAAAAACCTTGTCAAGTTAACCTCGTTGGGATATATGGAAGGTTTGTATGGCAAGTATCCGCGAATTGATAAAGAACTTGTACTCAAATATCACGAAGGTCTTATTGCCACAACATGTTGTCTTGGTGCAAGCGTACCCAAAACAATTTTGCGCAAAGGAGAAGCCGAAGGAGAAAAAGAATTTTTATGGTGGCTCGATATTTTTGGAGAAGATTATTATGTAGAGCTGCAACGTCATGATATTCCGGAGCAGAATACAGTAAATGAAGTCCTCATTGGATTTGCATTAAAACACAATGTAAAAATCATTGCATCAAACGATTCACATTATGTAAATCGTGAAGACTATAATGCACACGACATTTTGCTTTGCATCAACACCGGTGAGAAACAAAGCACAGAGAAATTTAAAGATGGCGATGAAGATACATCTGCACGTGATAAGAGATTTGCTTTTTATAACGATGAGTTTTATTTTAAAGACACATCAGAAATGCAGCAACTCTTCAGTGACAGACCTGATGCTATAGATAATACCAATGAAATAGTTGATAAAATTGAGCCATTAAAACTGAAGCAGGATATTCTTTTACCACACTATCAGATTCCACATGGTTTCGAAAATCAGGATCATTATCTGAAACATCTTACATGGGAAGGAGCACGAAAACGTTACAGTGATATAACTCCTGATATTGAAGAGCGCATAAACTTCGAGTTGTTTACAGTAAAAACAATGGGATTTGCCGGTTACTTTTTAATTGTTGCAGATTTTATTAATCACGGAAAAAATATTGGTGTCTTGGTTGGCCCCGGCAGAGGAAGTGCAGCAGGCTCTGCAGTTGCCTATTGTATTGGCATCACTAACATAGACCCAATAAAATATAACTTACTGTTTGAGCGTTTTTTGAATCCTGACAGAAAGTCAATGCCTGATATTGATACTGATTTTGATGATGAAGGCCGTCAGAAGGTGATTGATTATGTAGTGGATAAGTATGGAAAAAATCAGGTAGCACAAATTATTACTTACGGTACAATGGCTGCTAAAATGAGTATTAAAGATGTGGCACGTGTGCTTGATTTACCGTTGCCTGATTCTAATGCCTTAGCCAAACTAGTGCCTGATCGTCCGGGTATTTCATTGGGTCGTTTACTGACAGCACCGATTGATGGTGAAAAAAGTTTGAAGTCAAAAGAAAATTTAAGTGCTGATGAATTAGAGAAAGTGAAATCATTGCGTTCAATACTTGAAGAAGGAACATCATTACAGTCATCTGTATTGAAAGAAGCAATGGTGCTCGAAGGCAGTGTACGCAATACAGGTATTCATGCAGCAGGAATTATCATTGCGCCAACAGACCTCACGGATATTATTCCTGTTTCTACTTCAAAAGAAACAGACCTATTGATTACGCAGTTCGAAGGAAAAATCATTGAAGATGCCGGAGTAATAAAAATGGACTTCTTAGGCCTTAAAACCTTAACCATTTTGCGTGATGCCATCAGACTGATTGAAAAAAATCATGGTGTAAAAATTAATCTTGATGAAATACCTTTAGATGACAGTCGTACTCTTGCACTTTATCAGCGAGGTGAAACCAATGGTACTTTCCAGTTTGAGAGTGTAGGCATGCAGAAATATCTGAAAGAGCTCAAGCCCGATATGTTTGAAGATCTCATTGCCATGAATGCACTATATCGTCCGGGACCTATGGAGTATATCCCTAATTATATTGCACGTAAGCACGGAAAAGAAAAAGTAACCTACGATCTTCCGGAAATGCAAGAACACCTGCAGGAAACTTATGGTATTACTGTTTATCAGGAGCAGGTGATGCTGCTTTCACAGAAGTTGGGCAATTTTACAAAAGGCGATGCAGACACACTTCGTAAAGCCATGGGTAAAAAGCAGATTGAAGTGCTCAATAAAATGAAGAGTAAATTTATGGATGGTGCAAAAGGCAATGGCCATGATGAAAAAGTACTCGAAAAAATATGGTCAGACTGGGAAGCTTTTGCCAGTTATGCATTTAATAAATCGCACTCTACTTGTTATGCCTTTGTTGCTTTTCAGACAGCCTACCTCAAAGCAAATTATCCAAGTGAATATATGGCAGCTGTTCTCACCAACAACCTGAACAACTTAGATAAAATCACCTTCTTTATGGACGAGTGCAGACGAATGAATATTCCTGTATTAGGCCCTGATGTGAATGAGAGTGAATTGCAGTTTAGTGTAAACAAAAAAGGTGAAATTCGATTTGGCTTAGCTGCAATAAAAGGAGTTGGCGAAGCCGCTGCAGAAAGTTTGTTAACAGAGCGTAAAAAAGGTGGAGTATTTACAGATGTTTTTGATTTAGTAAGTAGAGTGAATTTGCGGGCTGCAAATAAAAAGTGTTTTGAAAATTTAGCAATGGCAGGCGCATTGGATTTTGATACATCATTTCACAGAGCACAGTATTTTGCAATTGACCCAAAAGATAATCAAACACAACTAGAAAAAATTATTCGTTTTGGAAGTGCTAATCAGGAAGCAAAAAACAGTACACAACACACATTGTTTGGCGATTTAGGTGGTGTTGATGCTTCTAAGCCTAAAATTATTCCAGCAGAGCACTTTAGTAATCTGGAGCAATTAAAGAAGGAGAAAGAAATAATCGGAATCTATCTTTCAGGTCATCCGCTTGATGATTATAAAGAGGAAATTAAAACATTTTGTAATATTTCCGTTGAACAACTTGCCGATCTTAAACAACTAAATAACCGGGATGTAAATTTTGCCGGTATTATCACAAATGCTAATCATAGAGTCAGCAAAACAGGTAAGCCTTTTGGTAGTTTTATTATTGAAGATTACAATGCTTCCTTTGAATTTGCTGTCTTTTCGGAAGAGTATGCCAAATTTAAACATCTGCTAAATAACGATGCTTTTGTTTTTATCAAAGCAAGGGTACAGACAAAGTTTTATAATGAGAAAGAATTTGAATTAAAAATTATTTCAGTACATTTTCTGGATGAGGTGGCAAATAAAATGGCAAAGGGAATAATGATATCGCTTCGCTCTGAGTCTATCAATGAAATGAAAATAAAAAAGTTGAAAGAGATATCAAAAAATAGTAAGGGCAAATTAACAGTCAAATTCAGTATTCGGGACAATGATCAAAATCTAAGTATTGATGTAGAATCAAATCAACTGAAGTTAGAATACAATAAAGAATTGTTTAAGGAACTGAACTCAATTTCAGAGCGTGTAAGTCTCATTAAATAGTGACTTTGGTTACAAAAGCAATAAGTTTTAGCCAATGTTTGACTAAATATTGGCTCGGGACAATAAAAAATGAAAAAATATCAATATCTTTAAAAATCATAAAACTTTAAACCACTATTATTGTTCTGAAATATCACATAAAAAAACATAGCATAATTATGGCAATAGAAATTACAGACAGCAACTTTGAAGAAGTTGTAATGAAATCAGACAAACCTGTATTGGTTGACTTTTGGGCTGAGTGGTGTGGACCATGCCGCATGGTAGGGCCAATTGTTGAGGAATTGGCAAAAGATTACGAAGGAAAAGCAGTAATCGGAAAAATTGATGTGGATAGCAACCCAAATGTTACTATGCAATTTGGCGTTAGAAACATTCCAACAATTTTATTTTTTAAAAATGGGCAGGTTGTGGATAAGCAGGTGGGTGCTGCACCTAAAAATATTCTTGCCAAGAAAATTGATACACAATTAGTGTAGTTTTAATTTTATAAAATAATATTTTGCCGGTCAATCATCAGGAAGTTCAATCCCTTTCTCATCTGGAATTGCTTGCCAAGCAGGTGGTAGAGGGATTTATTACCGGTTTACATAAAAGTCCTTTTCATGGTTTTAGCGTAGAGTTTGCTGAACACAGACTCTATAACACCGGTGAGTCAACAAGACATATTGACTGGAAACTTTTTGGAAGAACGGATAAGCTTTTTGTCAAACGATTTGAGGAAGAGACCAATCTACGCTGCCATATTGTTATTGATAACTCTGCCTCCATGCACTATCCGGAAGTGAAAGGTAAAAAGGGCTTACAAAATAAAGTTACATTTTCTGTTTATAGTGCTGCTGCAATTTTGTACATGATGAAACAACAGCGTGATGCAATTGGACTTACAGTTTTTTCAGAACAGATAGACGTACAAACTCAGGCAAAATCCAGTACAGCTCATCATAAACTTGTATTTGCACATCTCGAGAAATTATTAGAAAACAAAGCGGATTTAAACCGTAAAACTGCAACTGCTGATGCATTACATCAGTTGGCCGAGAGTATTCACAAGCGCTCATTGATAATTATTTTCAGTGATATGTTTGAAAACATGGATAGCAATGAAGCGTTGTTTAAATCGCTGCAACACCTGAAACACAACAAGCATGAAGTGATTCTGTTTCATGTTACTGATAAAAAACATGAACTTGATTTTCAGTTTGAAAACAGACCTTACCGCTTTGTTGATGTTGAAACCGGTGAAGAAATAAAAGTGCACAGTAACATGGTGAGAGAAAAATATATTGAAGCTATGAAAGAATATAAATCTATGCTTATCCATAAATGTGCGCAGTATAAAATTGATTTTGTTCAGGCTGATATCCATGAAGGTTATCATCAGGTTTTGTTGGCTTATCTGCTGAAAAGAGAAAAACTACATTAATTAGTAAATTTTCAGAGTAGTTTTTACAGCATTTTTTCGGAACATTTTTGAAATTTTAGCGTAGAAAACGGGATAAAACTATAGTTATGTCCCGAATTAGTTATTTAATCCTGATGTTGCTTTTCATAAACATCAGTGTTAATGCCGCAGTAACCGTTTCGCCAGCAACAAGTGGTAATTGCTTAAATATCACACCAGCGTCATTTCTTCCCATTGGCGATATTGTTATTACTGAAGGCTCAAATGGTGATTTTTCAATACAATCCAACAAAACTTTAATCCTTAGTGCACCTGCTGGATTTATGTTTCAGCCAGGATCGGGAAATGTTTCTTTTTTAGCGTCAAGAAATATTACTGCAGCATCCATTTCTGTGACTTTAACAACAATTACTGTAACTATTTCTGTCAGTGGAATCCCCAAAGCTGACGAACTGATAATTTCAAATATCTATGCACGTGCATCAACAAGTAATGTATCTGGAAATATACTTCGCAAATCCCCAGGCGGTGGCACAGCCACCATTTCCGGCAATGCAGCCGGTGCGGGTATTAATCACGGAACATTGTCATGTGCCGGCACCGGTCAGACCGTAACATCTGTAGCCAATGGCTCATGGAGCAATCCGGCAACATGGCAAGGTGGCAAGATACCATTATGTACAGATAATGTAATAATCTATCATCAGATTAATGTAGATGTAGTGACGCCTGCGTTAACTTCATTAATTATTAAAGCAGGAGCAAAACTCATTGCTAACTTACCTGTGATAGTTAATAGTAACTTCACCATTGAGGCAAATGCATGGTATGTGCACAACAATAATTCAAATGCAGCAACAACAATTTTTAATGGTACAGAATCTATTGATGACAATGCTACCATTGAAGTTAATAACTGGAGTGCAGCAGCAGTGCCTTTTATGACCGGTATCAGTTCAACAGTTGGTAATCTCATTTTAAACTATAATGCAGTTTGGCAACAGGATGGATTGTTTGCACCTTCAAAAATAAAAGGGAATTTATCAGTAACTAATGGTCAGGTTGTGATGGATGATGGTACAGGTATGTCAACACTTTTAAATCTTAATCATGTAAGCATTTATAAAACAGGAGCAATCATTTTTGCACAAGGTGCTAATAGAAATTTGACCTTAAATACACTATCGTTTACCGATAGCAGTAAAAGTAATGCGTTGACAGCATTGATGTTTCGTACGTATGGCACATTAGAATGGAACAATGCAGGTAGTGTTTACCTCAGTCATGATTTTAGTGCAGTTGAAGGTACAGCAGGCTATCATGCTTTTGGGGCTACAGTAAATATTGGAGGCGATTTGAGTGTTGTAAAAGGTAAAGTTGATTTCTTCAGATACGTTGATGGTAATGGTGTTATTCAGGTTTCAGGTAATACTTATTGTAATCTGACAGCCGGCAACTGGTTCCGACTGGCAGATTATAACACAGTAAATCTTGATTTTACAACCAATAACCTTTCAATCAGTGGAACAGAGAGTTGTTATTTACAGGGTTCTGATGGCTCAACAAATTTTAATATTAATGGTAGTTTTAGTTATACAGCAAGCAGCTTATTTGTATTTATTAATAATTTTACAAACAGTGCATTGCAACAAATCAATGTTTCAAAAGATTTTTTTGTTACCAGCGGAAATGTCGGATTGGCTTTTACAAGTGGGAAGTTAAATACTCATATTTCAGGAAACTTAAGTGTTAGTGGATCGTCAACACAATTGGTGTCGCAGTTTTATCCCTATGGAACAGATTCAGTAATATTTGTCATAGATGGTAATTGTAGTTTAAGTGGAGGCATGTTTAATGTTTCATGGAATCGTGGTCCCGTTAATTTTATTTCAAATGGAATATTTAATCAAACGAATGCAAATTTTGAAGTTGTGTTTCATCCATTCCCCGGTAATTATGCAGCATGTTCAGTTTTTATTGACAGCTTAAATTTTTCCGGAGGGACATTTAAAGTTTTTGATAGTTATATTACCGATGGCAAAACAGTTTCAATAACAACAGGATCAGACGTAAATATTAATTTTCAAAATTCAAGCGACAGATTTGTTTTGATAAGTAATACTTTGTGGGGGAATAATCCTGCACTAAATTTAACTATTAATGGTGATTTAAAAATCAGTGGAAATAACAGTGCAATTTTTGCAAGTAATGTTGGAGGTGGAAATGAAAGTATTGTAATTAATGGCAATTTTGATATTCTGGGAGGTGCTAATTCTATTGGCGGTTCAACTTCTTTAGGGTCGAAGCAGCATGATATAACTGTATCAATAAATGGAAGTTTGACACAGACCGGTGGTCAGTTTTATTACTCAATTAATGAAGGTAATGTAGATTATAATATTCAGAATAATTTAATTCAAACAGGTGGCATGCAGAATCTGACTTATCAGGATGCAGCTGCAAAACTTCAAATAGGCGGTAAGTATTTACAGTCAGGTGGTACTTTTAATTTTCATGGTAGCACCGGTAATACATCTCTTGCTGATAGTGTATTAGTAAATGGAAATTTTAGTCAGAGCAACGGAGTTTTACGATTCGATAATGCACAAGGGTCATCGAATATGAGTCAAAATGTATTGGTCATAAATTCTGATAGTGTTTTGTTTTCAGGAAATGGAGTTATCACACATGCCAACCATCTTACAACAAACACTTTATTTGGAAAAATTTTGTATAATAAAGCAGGAACATCATCATTTCAAAGAGCAACTTCAACACACGATTTGCAACAGGTAGAAATGGTTGTAGGGCCTTTAACAACACTTGATGTAAAATCATCCATTCAACCATTGTTGATAGCGTCACATGCTTCATCATCACCGGCTGTAAATAATGTGTTTACCATTAATGGTGTGCTTGACATGGGATTGCAGAGAATAATGGCAAGGCAGCAAGGTAATTACTATTCGCAGCTTTCAGTTGGTGCAACCGGTAAAATCAAAACAATGAACCCAAATGGTTTATATTCAATTTCAACGGCATCAACAATCAATACACTCATTGCAGGAAATAACAGAATGAATTTTTGGCTTGATGCTCAAAGTACTATTGAGTATAATGGGAATCAAAATCAAAATATCACAGGTATTCCTAATGGTATTGCCAATTCGAGTTCAAATAAATACGGCAAGCTGCAAATTGACTTTGCAGGTGTAAATAATATTAACTTCGTAAAACCTGAAGCTGACAGTGCGGTTTTTGTTCGTTCGGCATTAGTACTTACTTCCGGTGAATTGAATCTTAATGCAGATCATGTTTCGAATACAAATGGATTGTCAATTGTGTTGGAAAATGGCTGTCAGATTTTTCGTGCTTCCGGGTATATCAGAAGTGAAACCATTGATGGCAGTGCAGCAGTACATCTTTCACCTCAACAAAATGTTGGTTTTGAAATTCCATTTGGTTATAACAGTACTGCTTATATACCATTCAAATATCAATGTACTGGTGGATGTGATTGGGTTTCATTAGCAACATACAGGAGTTTGCCTGATAATACACCTTTCCCTCCGGGCGTCACACATGTTCGTTCAATTTCAGGTGCTGACAATAGTTTACAAACAATTGACCGTTATTGGTATGTTAGTGCTGTTGGAAATCCTAATGCTAATTTGAAATTTACTTATGCACCTATTGAAAAAGGATCAATATCAACACCTCGTGCACAGCGATGGATAGGTAGCGATGCATGGGAGTCCTTTAAAGGCGCGCAATTCAATCCAACACCGTACGAAACAGAAGTTAATGGAATTACCGGTTTAAATTCATGGTGGACACTTAGCAGTCAGTCAAGTCCTTTGCCAGTAGAAATATTAAGTTTTGGTGCTAATTGTCAGAGTCAGCGTGTAATATTAAACTGGTCTGTAGCGACACAGCTCAATAACGATATCTTTATTTTAGAGCGAAGCCGAGATGGAAAAAAATGGGAAAACCTTACATCCATAAAGGGTGCAGGTACAACCAATACCCTCATGAATTATGAAACCAAAGATGAAGCGCCTTATGCTGAGGTCACCTATTACAGATTGGCGCAAATAGACTATGACGGAAAGAGAAATGAGTTGAAGACGATTGCGGTAAAAGGCTGCGGTTCCGACCCTGTCAGAATGTTATATTATTCTTTCACTGACCATAAAATTGTTATAAAAATCCAATCTTCTTACAGTGATAAAATAGATATTTTTCTGTTTAATGAAAACGGACAAACAGTGGCACGAAAAGTGCAAAACATAGATAACAACATACAAGAAATTCAAATGGAGTGTCCGCAACTTAATTCAGGAATTTACATGTTAAGCATCAGAGGTTCCTTTAATAATATAATAAAAAAATTAGTTAAAAATTAATTTCTATTTTTATGGCCGAAGAAATTTTAAATATGACCGCAACAACTTTTGAAAATCCTTCACAATCCAATGGTACCATGGATGTGTTTCCGATTAATTATTCCGAGAAGCATATAGCAGAACTCATTCATGAGATCAGGCGAAAGGTGTTTGTTATTGAACAACATATAGACCCAATGATTGAGTTCGATACATTTGAGAATGAAAGCCAACATTATTTGGCTTATGTTAAAAATGTGCCTGCTGGTACTGCCAGATGGCGTCATACTGATGAAGGAGTTAAGTTAGAAAGATTCAGTGTTCTAAAAGAATATAGAAATTCAGGCTTAGGCCGAATGCTGGTAAACAGGGTATTACGTGATGTAAAACTACTCGGTAAAAAAGTTTATTTGAATGCCCAAACTACAACAGTTAGATTTTATGAAAAAGCAGGATTTAAAGTTGTAGGCGAGCTATTCTATGAAGCAAATATTCCTCATTTCAAAATGGAACTTGTAACTTCATGACATATATTTAGAGTTTTTAAAGGCTGTTATGGGTACGTAACAGCCTTTTTTATTTTCCCTTTTTCATACCACTCGGTTTTTTCTAACACTCCATTAGGTGAGTAGTATTTCCATGGCCCCTGCCAGTAAAAATGTAGTATGCTATCGTTTTCATTGATTAAAAATGCTTGACCATTAGACTTTATTTTTTTGTTTTCATAATATGTTTTTATATCAATAACATCTCTTTTCTTATTGTATTTTTCTTGTTTTATTAGTTTGCCACTTAAATCGTAATATTTCCATTTTTTTACTTCCAAGCCATGTTTATATTTCCCCTTCCGTTGAATGTCGCCTTCATCATTCCAATAATGTTCCCAATACCCTTGCCGGTTTCCATGTTTGTCTGATTTGTTGATTTTAAAGATCTGACAACCGTAGATTGCAATACTAAAGATTACACCAAGTATGAGTTTTTGTAGCTTCATTGCTGATAGGTGATTATCTCTACAACCTTACTAATATCTGATGTGGGAAGTAGGCATGAGTGGTTTCTGCATACATAAATCAAGTCATCAATTACATTTTTATCGGCAGTAAATTCAATTTTATCTTTTAGAATTATCGGTGCAGTGATTTTCATTGGAAGATAATGCTCATTAAGTTTATTTTTATTCATGAATGCACTGTTCCCACCAAAGGCAACTTCATAGAATGGTTGATTTATTCGTTGTAAAAGTAATACCCAATTTGCATAACCAAAACCATAATTTGGAATTTGTTCAATGACCTTTTCGAGCATTTTTTTTGATCGCAACAAAAAGTCTTCCTTGTTTAGATATTTTGAAAGCAGGAATAGATTGTTTGCCATTACTGAATTTGCACATGGAATAACATTGTCCTGCAACTCGGTTTTTCTGAATTTAAGAATGGTATCATGTGCTGTATAGTCATAGAATAAAATATTATCATCGTGACTAAAAGATTGAATAGCATAGTTGGTTAAAGGAATTGTTTTCTCAATCCACATAAAATCCCATGTGCACTCAAATAGTTTAATACAAGCTTGAATGAGAAATGCATAATCTTCCAAATGATAATTGTTGTTTTGTTTCGTTCCTGAGCTATGAAGTAGCTGCCCTTTGTCCGAATAAAGATTTTGTTCCAAATAAATGAATGTGGTTATTGCTTGCAACTCATATTCTTTATTATTAAAATATAATGCTGCATCAGCTAATGCCGAAATCATTAGGGCATTCCATGAAGTGATAAGTTTTTTGTCGCAAACAGGATGAATGCGTTTGTTTCTTACTATTTTGAGCGCTGATTTTATTTTGTCAATGAGCGCTTTCAGCTGATTGGAGTTAATTATTCGAAGACTGCTATCATTGAATATGGTATTGTTACATTGAAGAACTATTTCGTCATTTTCTTTTTTTGAATCGGGAATTGAAAAATAGCAGCATGCAATATCAAAAGCTTTTTCTTTTGATATATCTTCTAACTGCAGTTGATTTATTGTTGCTCTGATTTCTGCCTTAGTCCAGAAATAATATTTGCCCTCTTCGCCCTCACTGTCAGCATCTATTGCAGAATAATAGAACCCTCTTTTGTCATACATTCTTTCATTCAGAAAGTTTAAAGTTTCTTCAGCAGCATTTTTTAAAGTAATATCATTAAATGCTCTGTAAGCTTGTGCATAAACACTAATAAGCTGGGCATTGTCATAGAGCATTTTTTCAAAGTGTGGAATTCCCCAACGATTATCAGTAGAATAGCGTGCAAATCCACCATCAAGTTGGTCGAAAATGCCTCCGTTATACATTTTGCTCAAAGTTAGTCTGATGTGCATTTGTACTTCTGTATCATTGCAAACATGACCATATTGCATTAGGAAATTCAGGTTAACAGGCATTGCAAATTTTGGAGCACGTTGAAGGCCACCATATATTTTATCTAATTGGGAAGACCACTTTGTTATTGAATTTTTTAATATATCAAAGTCAGGTTTGATGTTTGTGATTTCTGTTTTTTCTAATTGCAGCATGCCTTCCTGTAATGAAGAAGCATATTCCAGAAATTTTGATTTGTCTTCCTGATACATCGTTGACAATTGTTCAAGCACCTGAATCCATTGTTGTGGATTGAAATAGGTGCCACCATAAATTGCCCTCCCATCGGGTAAGGTAAAACAATTTAAAGGCCAGCCACCTTGTCCTTTCATCAGTTGAACAGCAGTCATATAAACCGCATCTATATCAGGCCTTTCTTCACGATCAACTTTAATACAAACAAAGTTTTCATTCATCACCTCGGCTATCGCCACATTTTCAAAACATTCTTTCTCCATCACATGACACCAATGGCAACTTGAATAACCAATACTAATGATGAGCAACTTGTTTTCAGACTTTGCTTTTTCAAATGCTTCAGCTGACCAGGGTAGCCAATGCACCGGATTGTGGGCATGCTGCTGCAGATACAGACTGTCTTCATGAATGAGTTTGTTTGTTGGGCGTGCTGTATCTTTCATTGTTAATTATGTATAGAAAAGTTTAAATGACAGAAAGGTAATGATGAATTGTTTCACTTACATTTGCGCGGTTTTATGTTGCGAAGAGTATTGATTTTTTTATTAATTGTTTTTCTGATAGACCTTTATGTTTTTCAGGGCATAAAGGTATTGATTAAGGATTTGACTCCATCAATGTCAAGATTGGTTTCTGGCATTTACTGGTTTTTTACTGTGTTTACATTTTCAGTATTTATTGCCGGACTGATAACTGATTGGCATACTTGGCCAAAGGCAGTAAGAGTTTATCTTTTTGCTGCCGTCATGATAATTTTAATAACAAAACTCTTTGTTGTTTTGTTTCTGTTGATTGATGATCTTACCAGATTAGTGAGATGGGGTTTCTCAGGATTGTATCAGCGATTTTATGATTCTCCTCAAATTGTAAATACTGAAGATAAGATTGTTGTATCAAGGTCGCAGTTTTTAGTGCGGATGGCGTTTGTCATTTCATCAATTCCATTTATTTCTCTCTTATATGGAATGGGAGATGGCAAGTATAATTACCAGGTTAAACGTAGAAAAATCAAATTCCGGAAATTGCCTTCAGCATTTGAAGGTTTTAAGATTATACAGATTTCTGATATTCATACCGGCAGCTTTTTCGATACAAAACACATTGAAAAGGCAGTTGCAATGATTAATTCTTTAAAGGGTGATGTGGTTTTTTTTACAGGTGATCTGGTGAATGACCGCTCTGATGAGGCAGTACCGTTTATGGATACACTATCAAAGATTAATGCAAAGCACGGTGTTTTTTCTATTCTTGGAAATCACGATTATGGCGACTATGTTCAGTGGCCAAGCCAGGAAGCAAAAATTAAAAACTTAGAACAACTGAAAAATATCTATAAGGAAATGGGTTGGAAGCTGATGCTTGATGAGCATACGTTTATTTCCGAGGGTAATGATAAGCTAGGATTAATCGGAGTACAGAACTGGAGTACACACATGCGATTTCCAAAATATGGCAATCTGCCTAAAGCAGTGCAGGGAATGGATTTTGCACCTGTTAATATTTTGCTTACTCACGATCCTTCACATTGGCATGGAGAGGTTACGGAAAAATATCCACAAATAGATTTGACTTTATCAGGTCATACACATGGGTTTCAGTTTGGTGTTGAGATACCTGCATTAAAAATTAAATGGAGTCCTGTTCAGTATGTTTATAAAGAGTGGGCAGATTTGTATTATGATGCAAACGGTCAGCATTTGTATGTAAATCGAGGACTTGGTTTTCTTGGTTATCCCGGCAGGGTAGGTATCCTTCCTGAAATTACGATAATTGAATTGACGCAAGGATAATTATTCCTGAAAATAAATACGTTTGACACGTTGTGAAATTACCGATAGAATTTCATAAGGAATTGTTTCTGTTTTTGCTGCAAGTTCGGCAACGGGCAAGCCGTTGCCAAAAATAATCACTTCATCGCCTTCGCGCGCCTGACAATTAGTAATGTCAAGCATACACATGTCCATGCAGATGTTGCCAACTGTTGGAGCAAATCTCCCATTCACTAAAAAGCTAACTTTTCCATTTCCCATTTTCCGGTTTATGCCATCTGCATAACCAATTCCGATTGTTGCTATTACTTTATCACTATCCAATATTGCCTTTCTGTTATAACCAACACTTTCTCCTTTTCGTACATTTCTTATTTGCGAAATGGTTGACTTCAGTGAAGCAACATTTAATAATTGCCGTTGCTCCGATGGTGTGCCTATGCCATGAAGACCTATGCCCAGACGTACCATGCTCAGTTGCATTTCAGGGAAACGACTTATACCTGATGAATTCAAAACATGTTCCAACACATTGTACTGAAAGTGCCTTTTTAAAGTATCAGACATATCTCTGAATCGCTGAAACTGTTCTTGTGTAAAAAAGTCGAGTGCGGCTTCATCAGTTCCTGCAAGATGAGTAAAAATAGATTCTACTTTCAGATGCTTGCTGTTTTTTAAGCGCACTGCAAGCTCATTCAGATCGTCAGCTTCAAAACCAAGTCTGTGCATGCCTGTATCCATTTTTAAATGGATAGGAAATGGGTTTTGATTGTAAGTCCGGTTACGTTTAACAGATTCACTGAACTTACTCATAATTCTGAAACTATAAATCTCAGGTTCCAGATGAAATTCAATCATCTTATCGAAAGACTGTTCCTGAGGATTCATTACCATAATTGGAACAGTAATACCATTCTTTCTGAGCTCAATACCTTCATCTGCATAGGCAACTGCCAGATAATCTACTCTGTGAAATTGCAGTGTATTGGCAACTTCGTAACTGCCACTACCGTAGGCAAAAGCTTTTACCATACACATGATCTTTGTTTCCGGTTTTAGCTTTGCTTTATAGAAGTTATAGTTGTGAATCATGGAAGTTAGGTTTATTTCCAAAATTGTTTCATGACCTTTTTGCTGTAACAATCTTGAGATATGTTCAAACCCATAAACCCTTGCGCCTTTTAATAAAATAATTTCATTTGCAAATAATCCGGAAGAATACTGTTCAATAAATTTCTCTGTTGAAGCAAAAAAAGCTTTATCTGTTTTAAATAAGTCAGCATGCCGGGATATTGCCGGTCCTATTCCAATAAGCCTGTCAATTTTTTTTGAATGAATCATTTCAGCTACTTCTCCATAAAGTTGATCTTCGTTTCGCCCGCTTTGAAGAATGTCGGAAAGGATAACTGTTTTACGTAGTACTGTATTAGTCACTCCTGTATTATTATGTTGCTGAAAACGATTCAAAAAATCTAAAGCAACCTGCAGTGAGCCTAAATCTGAATTATAGCTGTCATTAATGATTGAACAATTATTGATACCCTGTTTCATCTCCAATCGCATTGCCACAGGACTCAGCAACATCATTCTTTCAGTAATTATTTCTTGTTCAATTTCCAAAAAAAGCAACATTGCCCAGCAATGAATGGCATTTTCAATAGATGCATCATCAGTAAAAGGTATTTCAATTCTGATAAACTGCTGCTGAAAAATACCCTGAATGGTACTGCTGTTATTTTGTTTTTCTATTCTCCCGATCTGCAGATCAGATTTTATTCTTCGCGACCAGGTAAAACATTTTAACCCATTTTTAAAATACTCCGATTGCATTACTGCATTGTGAATTCCTGAATAGTCTTTGCAATATATCAGGGTTTTGGAATGTTGGAATAACAATAATTTTTCCTGTATTTTAACATCAAGTGAAGTAAAATTTTCACTATGTGCTTCACCAACATTGCTGAAAACACCAATTTCAGGCTCGATAATTTTTTCCAACTTCTGCATTTCACCTGATGTCGAAATTCCTGCTTCAAAAATTCCGAGGTTGTGCTCATTGTTTATTTGCCAAACAGATAATGGTACGCCTGTTTGAGAATTAAAACTTTTCGGGCTGCGAATAATATTAAAATCAGGTTGCAATAATTGGTAAAGCCATTCCTTGATAATAGTTTTGCCATTGCTGCCTGTTATTCCTATCGTTTTCAGATTAAATTTTTTCCGATGAAAAGAGGCAAGTTGTTGTAGTGCATCAAGCGTGTTTTCCACCACAATAAAATTGACTTCTTTATTTTGTGAAATAGGTATATCGCTAACAACAAAATTTTTTACACCTTTTAGTATAAGGTCATTAATATATAAATGACCATCATGACGGTCGCCTTTAATTGCAAAAAAAAGTGATTCTCCTGCCACACCGATTTGCCGGCTGTCAGTTAGCAGATAACGAAAAGTCTGATTATCGTTTTCATTCAAAACCAGCGTGCCTTTCAGTATTGACGCTGCCTCTGTAATGGTGTACATATTTTAAAATTGAATAGCTTACAAATTTAAGCTTTGATAGTGCATCAAATTGACAACAATTACCTTTTATGATAACAAGTTCTGCACAATGGAATGTAGCTTTCTTTTTCACCCAGAACAATAAGTGATTCATCGGATACGGTACGATATGAAAACAAGGCAAGGTCGCCACAATCCATACAGATGGCATGTACTTTTGTAACAAAATCTGCTATTGCCATAAGCCTTGGAATTGGACCGAATGGTTCACCTTTAAAGTCCATATCCAAACCCGCAATAATTACCCTTATTCCCTGATGTGCCAGTTTAAGACAAACATTAGGCAGTTCCAAATCAAAAAATTGAGCTTCATCAATGCCTACTACATCAACATCGTTTGTGAGTAAAAGTATTTGAGAGGATGACTGAACGGGAGAAGATGGAATATAGTTTGAATCGTGCGAAACAATGTTACTTTCATGATAGCGTTGATCAACAGAAGGTTTAAATATTTCAACCTTAAGTTTGGCAATACGTGCACGTTTTAGCCTTAGAATCAACTCCTCTGTCTTGCCACTGAACATGCTACCACAAATGACTTCAATAGCGCCCTTTTTTCTCTCTGTAAATTCTGTTGGTCTATGGTTCATAACTTAGTGGTTTCAAAAATAGGTAAAATCTGCTTGCTGCAATTTTCAGTCAGTTAACATTTATATTATAATTTTTTTTGAAAAATGTGTGTTTTCGGTTAATGTGCCGTAGTTTTGCATTACTTTTTCTCATGGTTTCCATTTCTGTAGTAATCCCAACCTATAACAGGTTGAATTTTGTTGTAAAAACGATTGAATCATTGCTGAATCAGCAGTCAGACGATTTTGAACTTCTGATTATTGATGATGGAAGTACTGATAAAACGGAGGAGTTTTTTGCTTCATATAAACATCCAAAAGTAACTTATCACAGAATAGTCAACAGCGAGCGCGGGTTTGCACGTAATTATGGTGCTTCAATTGCCAAAGGCAAGTATGTTAATTTTTTTGATTCAGATGATTTGGCATATAATAATCATATTTCTACTGCACTACATTATATCGAAAAATTTGATAACCCTGAAATATTTCATCTCAACTATGTTTATCAGACTCTTGATGGACAGGAGTTAGATGTACTGAAAGCTGATTCTGATAATATAGCTGAAATGCTTATTAGGAAGGGAAATATTTTAAGTTGTAATTCTGTCATAATCAGAAAAGATATTGCTGAAAGATTTCCATTTTGTGAAAGCCGTCTTCTTTCAGGTACTGAAGATTATGCTTTATGGCTTGCATTGTCATCACGGTTCAAAATACATTACGTACCGGAAATTACCAGTGTTGTAATTGACCATGAACAGCGTAGTATGGCTTCGCACGATATTATTAAGATGATTAATCGAAACATGTTTCTGTTAGATCATCTGCAATCCGATCAACACTTTATACAATATGTTGGTAAACGTTTTAATCAGATTCAGAGTGAATGTTTTTCATTTATTGCCCTGCACCTCATGCTTGAAGGTAAAAACAGAGATGGTGTTTATTTTCTTTCAAAAGCTTTAATGGCAGACTGGCGTTTTCCATTTCGCAGAATTCGTTTTATGGCTATAATGAAACACATGTTAAAGTCATTTTTCAGGATACAGAAGAACAAGGTTCCGGAAACAATTTAAAACAAGAACTTAAAGTTTTACATTAGCATCCTTAAATTATGAATTAATTATTGTGATGCGTAAATTTTTTTGCCTGATTTTGTTGGGTAATATATTTAGTTCAGCAGTGTTTTCTCAAGGTATTGTATCAGGCGTTGTGAAAGATAAAAATCACAAACCTGTGGCTTATGCCAATGTATATGTAAAACCCGGTTTTGTAGGGACAACTACCAGTAATGACGGAATTTTTGAAATTGAACTTGCTCCGGGTAACTACACGCTTTATTGTCAGAATCTGGGCTATAAGCAATTCAGTAAGCAAATTGAAGTTAGTGCAGGTAAACAACAAATTGATATAGAACTCACAGAGGAACTCTATTCGTTAAAAGAGGTTGCAGTTACAAACAATAAAGAAGACCCTGCTTATGAGTATATCAGAAAAGCAATTGCTAAACGAAAGAGTTATTTAAACGAAGTTGATGCCTATTCATGTAATGTGTATATCAAAGGTGTGCAGAAATTAAATAAGTATCCTGAAAAATTTCTTGGTAAGGTCGTTGATTTTGGTGGTATGGTTGATTCAACAACAGGGATATTTTATTTAAGCGAGTCGGTATCAAAATACAGCTATGAAAAACCCGGAAAAATCAGAGAGGAGTTGGTGTCATCACGTTTTAGTGGTAACAATAAAGCCTTCAGCTACAACAAAGCTTCCGATATGCAATTTAATTTTTATGAAAACAGAGTTATGTCAGAAGGTATCTCTTCAAAAGGATTTGTGTCACCGGTTGCCGGTGATGCCTTGTTTTATTACCGCTATAAATTGCTTGGCTCTGTTGTAGAGAATGACAGACTCATACATAAAATTGAGGTAATCCCAAGAAGACAAAACGATCCTGTGTTCAGAGGTGTTATTTATATTGCTGATGATTTGTGGCGATTTCAGTTTATTGATCTTTTCCTTACACGTGAAGCCGGCATTGAGTTTTTAGACACACTAAGAATAAAGCAGTCTTTTGTTCCTGTAGAGAATAGTGTTTGGATGCCGGTGACAAATTTATTCGATTTTAGTTTCAGGATACTTGGTTTCCAGGGAGGAGGTAATTATGTAGGTTACTTTTCTGACTTTAAAATAAATCCTGTTTTCCCTGCCAAAACTTTTTCAGCAGAAATTTTAAAAATAAGTCCTGATGCCAACAAGAAAGATTCTGCATATTGGGATACGGTAAGACCTATACCACTTACTCAAGATGAAACATCAGATTATTTTAAGAAAGACAGTTTGGCTACCATACGAGAAAGCAAACAATATAAAGACAGCATGGATAGAATCAATAATAAGTTTTCGGTTTTTAATTTTTTGCTTGCCGGATATTCTTACAGGCATAGTTACCGTGAAATGACTTATACCATAAAACCCATTGCCAACACCTTTTCATTTAATACAGTTGAAGGCTGGAACATTGCTTTGAATACAGAATTTGTAAAAAGGTTACCAAACCGAAAACGACTGACAGTTTTTACTAACACACGTTATGGTTTTAGCAATACACATTGGAATGCAAATGCAGGTTTTAATTATTTGTTCAATCGCTTTAATGATAACACTATTTCTTTTGAGGGAGGCACTGCGGTTAATGAACTGAACAGCACAAATCCTGTTAAACCTTTAGTAAACATGCTTTACACACTGTGGGCTGAACGTAATTATTTAAAAATTTATGAGAAGCAATTTTTAAAGATTTCTTATGGTAAAGAATGGTTTAATGGATTTAATGCAACTGCAGAAATTGAATATGGCCGAAGAAATGCATTGACAAATACTTCGGATTATACATGGAAGAATTTTAAAAACAGGACATATACTTCCAATAATCCGATTAGTCCGGATTATGATATAAAAGTATTTCTGCCGCATCATTATTTCAACACACATCTTACATTAACCTACTCACCATTTACGAAATTCATTACAAGACCTGATGGAAAAGTAAGAGAAGAATCAGGATGGCCTTTGTTAATTATGCATGTCAATAAAGCATTTGGCAATGTGATAAACAGTAAGACTGATTATCTTTCATTTGATGCAGGCTTCAATCATCAGATAGATTTTGGCATGTTGGGTTTTGTAGTTTACAATTGCAGGTATTATCGTTTTGTTAATCGAAAGCATGTTGAATTTCCCGACTTTTTTCATTTTGCGGGCAACAAGACTATCGTATCAGATTTCGGGACTGAAGATTTTGCTTATTTGGATTATTATAAATATTCGAATACGAGAGATGCTTTTGCAATCCATGCAGAATACAATCTTAACCGTTTTATTACCAATAAAATTCCATTAATCAGAAAGTTGAAGCTTAATGAAATTGTAGGTTTCCATTTCCTGAAGGTTAATGAAATAAAAAGCCATTATGAACTTACTGTAGGATTAGAAAAACTCGGTATAATTCGAGCTGATTTTGTTTGTAGTTATGATGGTAAGGCAAGACCATTTTATTCATTCCGGTTTGGACTCAAGCTAAGGCAGTAAGATTAAAAGATAGAGCGTTAATTGATAAAAATTGAATACATTTGGCATTCGTCTCGGTGATGAAAAAACAAATTTTACTTTTTATCTTTTGCCTTATTTGCACATTGGTTAATGGTGATGCAAAGCATTTTTATTCTGTCTTTGACCGAAACGATTTACCTGTTTTTTCAAGACCATTTTTTGCAACTTTAACAGCAGATCCTGTTGCTTTAAAGTCTGTGGAGAGAATGTTAGACGATGCTATGAAGAATAACCGTCAACATGAGATTTACCAAAATGCCAATAATGCAGGATATTATAATCTTTTGAATGGTGACTTTCTTCAGGCATTAAAATTTTTACAAATTGCAGTAAATAATAAACCACAAGGTAAGGAAGCAGGAATTATTATGTCGCAATATGCATTTGCTCTTGATGTTGCCGGCAGACATGAACAGGCATTTACTATTTACACTGAATTGCTTGAAAAAGAATTAGCCAACGCAACACAAATTAAAGCATATGTACAGGCATTGGCAGGATTGATATTTCTCCAGCATGCAGACACCGTTTCGGCAAAGCCATTACTCAGTAAAGCAGTACAATATTTTTCAGCCAATAATTTTTCATTGCAACAATATTACCTGTATGAACGAATGGGCGATATAAATCTTATTTCCAAAAATTTCAATAGTGCATCTGCTAATTATTTGCAACAATTGAAATATGCTGCTAAGTTGAACAATAAAACTTTACAGGCATTGGCTGCTCGTAATTTGGGTTTATGTTACTTCAAACGTGATGATTATTTAAAGGCTGCATCTTATTTTAAACAAAGTCTGGATTTTAGAAACAATGTCCTTTTGCAGAAATTGTTAAAAGACACATATCTTAAAATTGTAACAGTCAGTAGTTTTAATAATGATTTTGAAAGCGCTGATCACTACCATGAGTTATATAGACAGTTAAAAGCTAATGAAACAGTTGTTAGAGAAACAGCAGCTTTGCAAGCAGAAAAAGAGAAAATTCTGTTTTTGTTAAGTAAGTCGGTCAATAAGCATAACAATATAGTATCGCAGCAGGAGTATGAACTTAGTCAGCAATTAACTACGCTCGACATCGAACGTCAGAATAAAGAAAAAGCTTTAGAGGAATTAACTCTTGCCGAAGCACAAAAGAAGTTGAAAGAACTTGAGCTGGATAAAATTGCCGGAGAAAAAATAAAACAAGAAGCCGAGCTTGCAAAGAAAGAATTGCAGATCAGCAGGCAAAAGGAATTTAGAAATATTCTATTAGGCATTTCCGGACTGATAGTTTTGGGAATAATATTTTTGATAAACCGCTATAGACTTAAAAGAAAATCATTAGAACAACTCAGACAGGCTCATCAGGAATTGCGACAGGCACATGAGCAGTTAAAACAAACGCAGCAACAACTTATTCAGTCTGAGAAGATGGCTTCTTTAGGTCAGTTGACGGCAGGAATTGCTCACGAAATACAAAACCCATTGAATTTTGTAAACAACTTTTCTACTTTAAGTATGGATATGATTGAAGATTATCTGAAAAATAAAGATGAAACTTTACTTGAGGAATTGAAATCAAATCTTAAACGAATTAATCATCATGGCGGAAGAGTTTCATCAATTGTTAAAGGTATGCTGTTGCATAGTCGAAACAAAACAGCAGAAAAAGAATTGTCAGATATTAACCTTCTTGTAGATGAATCGCTGGCATTAGCTTTTCATGGCAAGAAATCAACAGAAGCAGATTTCTATTGCCATATTGAAAAAAATTATGATGTTACAGCACCTGCAATTAAAGTTTTTCCTCAGGAGTTACGTAGAGTGATTATCAATCTTGTCAATAATGCATTTTATGCAGTGCATGAGCGGGCAACAAAATCAAATGCCAATAAAGATGAAACAAAATATAAACCGCAAGTGAGTGTTGCAACACATGTTGTAAATCAGTTTCTGGAAATTACAATTACTGATAATGGAACAGGCATACCTGATGCCATCAAGGATAAAATTTATAATCCGTTTTTTACATCAAAGCCAACCGGTAAGGGCACGGGTCTCGGTTTGTCAGTAAGCTTCGACATAATTGAAAAACAACATGGAGGAAAGTTAAAATTTGAGTCAGAACAGGGTGTTGGAACAGTTTTTACAATTTCTTTGCCGCTGATAGCACCACCTGATCTAAAACAAAATAATGGAGATGTTAAGAAGTCTGTTGTATAATATATTGTTCATGTTAATGCCGTTTACTGTTTTGTCACAGTCAGACACATTAAGTCGTTCAACGAATATTGTAGGTTGCCAAAGTGGTGACTGCATCAATGGCACAGGCGTTTACTTGTATAAGAATGGTAATCGTTATGAAGGTGCTTTTAAAAATGGTAGCCCTGATGGTAAAGGTGTAATGCAATACAGAAACGGAAATCGCTATAAAGGAGATTTTACACAAGGCAGACTAAATGGTAAAGGTAACTACAGTTACAGAAATGGAAACAGCTATACAGGTGATTTTGTAAACGATCAGTTTCATGGTCGTGGCATTTATATTTATAACAGCGGCAACCAATATATTGGTGATTTTTTTGAAGGAAGCAAACATGGCAGTGGAACATTTACCTTCAATGATGGAAGTACTTATACAGGACAGTTTGTTGATGACATGGTACAAGGTAAAGGCACCTGGAGATATGCAAATGGCGATTGGTATGAAGGTGATTTCGTCAATTCAAAAAAATCAGGTAAAGGCACTTATTATTATAATGACAGTAGTCGTTATAGTGGCGATTTTATTAATGATGTTTATAATGGCTCAGGTGTTTTCACATTTGCCGATGGAAGTACTTATATAGGTCAGTTTAGAAATGATTTGTTTAATGGCCAGGGTACATGTTATTATTCCAACGGTGATGTTTATACCGGTGAATTCAGAGATGGACTTTACAGTGGAATTGGTGTTTATGCCTATGCCACCGGTGATCGTTACAAAGGAACTTTTTTGAATAACGTTTTTAATGGTGAAGGAACTTATATTGATGAGTCGGGTGAAGAAACAGTTACAATGTATGAAAATGGCAGGGCAGTAGGAGAATCGAAAGTAATTGACAAGGAAAATGTAAAACCCATTCCGGAAGAAAGTAAAAATGAGACAAAGAAACCTGAAGAGAAAAAAGAAGAGCCAAAGACTTCTGAGCCAACAGTTGCTAAAATTCCTTGCCCTGCCTGTAATGGTAAGGGAAAAGTTTTACAGCCTGAGGTTAAACGAAACCGCTCTGTAGTTAAAGATATCAGTAATGGTTTAGGCCCCAGAAATTTTGTTACTTACACAGTGTCTGAAGTAGTAAAACCCGCAGCATGGGCAACCTGTAAAGTTTGTCATGGTTCGGGAATTAAACAATAAATCTTACTTTTGAACCCATGCCTTCAAAAGCAATTCAAAAAGTCACCCGCCTTTTTTGGTTATTTTTTCTGATAGCCATTAGTGCTTTTGCACAAAAGAGTGATGTGTTCAGGCATCTCAATACTGTAAACGGACTTTCTCATAACAGAATTACTTGTATCATTCAGGATAAAATTGGTTTTATCTGGATAGGTACTGAAGATGGACTGAACCGTTATAACGGCTATAAAATTGATGTTTATAAGCACAACCCATCAGATGAAACTTCAGTATCCAGCAACGGTATTCGTTGTTTGTTTGAAGATAGTAAAGGAAAATTATGGATAGGCACCGATGATGGATTAAGCTTTTTTGATATTGAAACCGAACATTTCGCAAGTTTCAGAACAAATTCAAAAGGGAATTCCATCAGCAGCAATCAGATTACCTGCATGGAAGAAGATGCCTCCGGAGTTCTTTGGATTGGAACTGCCGGTGGCGGTATTAATCTTTTTAATCCTTCAACCGGAAAATGGCAGAATTTTGTTGTCAACAAATCAGATCCTAATTCTATTTGTAGTAATAATATCACGGCTATTGTAAAAGATAAGAATGGGGTAATGTATTTAGGTACAGACAATGGTCTTGCAATTGCCGACCGGAATCAGGCAGGCAACTTTACTATCATTGATCATGACCCGGCAAATACAAACTCTCCTTTAGAGAACAGTATTACAAGCCTATATGCCGATTTTCAGAATAAGATTTGGATAGGAACGCTCAACAGCGGTATGAGTGCTATGCGAACCGACAATCGTTCTTTTACTCATTACACCGATTTGGGTAAGTTTGCAAGCAACTCTGTATTTGGAATAAATAAAGATCTTGATGGAAGTATTATTGCCGGAACAATAGGAGGGGGATTGATAATTTTTAACAGCGATGCTTCAACTTATTCTTCATTTACCCATAGTAAGACAGATCCTTTTTCAATCAGCAGCAATAGCATTTGGACAGTCTATCGGGATAAGGCAGGCATAATCTGGATTGGAACAGATAATGGTCTTGATTATTATAAAGAAGACCTGATGCGTTTTAAAACAGAATTGCCACTGCCTGATGACCCAATGAGTAATTCAATCCCTAATAAAAATGTTTTTTGCTTTTTGCCTGAAGGGAATAATTTATGGATGGGTGTATTGGGAACAGGTGTGGTAGTTAAAGAGTCAACAGGCACAATCAAACAGATTTATAGTACAGCAAACGGACTTGCAGACAACAGTGTGTTCTGTCTGATTAAAGATAGAAATGGAATTGTTTGGGTTGGAACCTATAATGGCTTAACTTCTATTAATCCACAGTCAGGAGTTTTGCGGTGCTATAGGATTGCTGACGGATTAACCAATAGTAATATCAGATCGCTTGCTGAAGATGAAAATGGGAATATTTATATTGGTACCTACGGAGGTGGGCTTTGCGTACTTAACAGACAAACTGATAAGATATCAAGTATCCGTAAAGAAGATGGTAAAGGTTTAACGAACAATATCATTACGGCTTTAAAATATGACGGTAATGGAAATTTATTTATCGGCACCTATGGTGGCGGATTGTGTTTGTTAAATATTGCTGCAAATTCCATAACTGCATTTGAATCAAAGCCTGGAAGCAATACTTCAATTAGCAGCAATTATATTAACTCAATTTATAGTTTTTCAAATCAGCAATTGTTAGTTGGCACATATAGTGGTGGAATAAATATTTTTAATTATACCACAAAAAGTTTTACTGCACTGACAGAAACCAATGGTGTTCCCAATAATAATGTAACCAATATTGTTTCTGATGCAGAGAAAAATATCTGGTTTACCACCGGAAATCAAATCTGCAAAATGAAGCTGGCTCCTTCAGATTCTATTCTCACCATGAGAATTTATGATGAACAAGATGGGGTATTTAACCGCTTCAATCCCGGTGCATTTACACAGACTGCAGATGGTAAAATTTACTTTGGCGGCATTAGTGGAATAAACCGGTTTTTACCTTCAGCTATTCGTGATAATCCTTACATACCTCCTGTTGTAATCACTAAGTTTTATCTTTTTGAAAAACCCTATTTCATGGACACTATTATTATGTCTAAAAATGTAATAGAGCTGACTTACAATCAAAACTTTTTCTCATTTGAATATGCTGCCTTAAATTATATTCTTCCCGAAAAAAATCAATATGCCTACATGCTTGAAGGACTTGAAAAAACATGGACATATTGTGGAAGTAAGCGCGACCGCCAATATACAGACCTTGACCCCGGCACGTACAAGTTCAGAGTTAAAGCATGTAATAACGATGGAATCTGGAATCAGGACGGTACTTATATTATCATCATCATCAAACCACCGTTTTGGAAAACATGGTGGTTCTATATTTTATCCGGTCTTACTTTCGTAGGATTAACTATAACCTACATTCGTTGGCGTACACGAACGCTGATGAAACAGTATGAAATTTTGGAACAGAAAGTACAGGAACGTACAGCAGAATTACGGGAAGAGAAAGAAAAATCAGAGCAGAAATCATTGGAGATTGAACGTGCATTGAAGGAACTCAAAGACACACAGTCGCAACTGATACATGCAGAGAAGATGGCTTCTTTAGGACAGCTAACTGCCGGTATTGCACATGAAATTCAAAACCCGCTTAACTTCGTAAACAATTTTTCTGAACTGTCACAAGATCTTATTGATGAGTTGAATAGTACTGATGACAAAGAAGAATGGAAGTCAATTTCTCATGATATAAAAACCAATCTGGAAAAAATAAATGAACATGGTAAGCGTGCAGAGCGCATTGTTAAGAGTATGCTCATGCATAGTCGTTCGCAAACAGCAGAGAAAGTTTTAACAGACATCAATAAACTGGCAGAGGATGTTATGAATCTTGCCTACACAAGTCTTCGGGCTAACGACAGTAATTTCGGCTGTAAGAATATGATTGAGTTAGATGCTTCATTACCAAAACTAAGCATTGTACAACAGGATATCAGTCGTGTGCTGTTGAATATTTTCAACAATGCATTCTATGCAGTTAATCAATTGCGCAAAAAAGCAGATAAGGATTATCATCCGGAAGTTCGACTAAGAACATGGAAAGCTTCAAATAAAGTTTATATCAGCATTAGCGATAATGGTGGTGGAATTCCTGATGATATTGTAGATAAAATCTTCCAGCCATTCTTTACAACCAAGCCTACCGGTGAAGGAACAGGATTGGGTTTATCGTTAAGTTATGATATCATTACCAAAGGTCACTATGGAATGTTAAGTGTGAATGTGCAGAAAGGAATAGGATCTGAGTTTGTTATTGAGTTACCCCAACTATAATCAAAATATCATGCAAACAAAAATTCTGATAGTAGATGATGAACGTGATGTTGAACTATTGTTCAGGTTGCAGTTCAGACGTGAAATTAAAGAGAAACATATTTATCTTCAATTTGCATTTAGTGGTGAAGACGCTTTAAATTATCTGCACAACATCAACCCTATGGATGTTTTATTGATATTGTCGGATATTAATATGCCCGGTATGAACGGACTTCAGTTGGTTGAAAAAGTTAAGGCTGAATTTCCGGCTATGCGAATCATTATGGTGTCGGCTTATGGTGATGATAAGAACTATAATGAAGCCAAGGCAAAAGGTGTAGATGATTTTGTAACTAAGCCGGTTAACTTTGTAGAACTTAAAAGAAAAATGTCAAGAGTGATAGCAATTTAGTTATGGTAAAAAAAATATTGGTAGTAGATGATGAGCCTGATCTTGAACTGTTAGTCAAGCAGCGATTTCGTTCTCAGATCCGGAATAACGAATTGCAGTTTGATTTTGCTCACAATGGCGAAGAGGCATTGCAAAAACTCAAAGAAGATGATGATATAGATTTAATCTTTACAGACATCAACATGCCTGTAATGGATGGGTTGACCTTACTGAATCAGATTAAAGAAAATAAGATTCAACCTAAAGCAGTAGTAATTTCAGCTTATGGCGATATGGACAATATACGCAAAGCAATGAACAGTGGAGCATTTGATTTTATTACCAAACCTATTGACATGACTGACCTTGATACTACCTTACGAAAAGGACTGAGTGAAGTTGAAATAATCAAACAAGGGCTGAAGGCAAAGGAAGCATTACAACAAACCATTATTGAGAAAGAAATTGCAGTATTGGAAAAAGACAAAGCCGAAGAATCAAAAAGAATCAAACAGCAGTTTCTAGCAAATATGAGTCATGAAATCAGGACACCAATGAATGCAATAATCGGAACGGTAAACCTGCTTCATAAATCCGAACTTGACGAAAAACAATCAAAATATATTGGTATCATAAAAACAAGTGCCGACAATCTGTTGGTCATCATCAATGATATTCTTGATATTTCAAAAATAGAGTCAGGCAAGTTTACCATTGAGGAAATTCCATTTAACCTTCATGAAAAGGTAAATCATGTTTATGAGTCATTAAAAGTTAAAGCTGAAGAAAAAGGCCTTGACTTTAGCGTGGATTATAGCCCAACACTTTCTGATAATTATATCGGAGACCCTGTAAGAATAACACAAGTGTTGATTAATCTAACAGGCAATGCAATAAAGTTTACTGAACAGGGATCTGTAACAATTAGAGTTGTTCCGATGGCTGATGTGCCAAACGGTGTCAGCATTAGCGTAGTTGATACCGGTATTGGTATTGCACAAGATAAAATACAATACATTTTTGAAAGTTTTACTCAGGAAAGTTCAGATACCACAAGGAAATTTGGTGGTACCGGTCTCGGACTTGCTATCAGCAAACAACTGATTGAGTTGATGCATGGCGAATTAGTTGTTGAAAGCGTGCAGGGAAAAGGCACTTCTTTTATTGTGAAATTGCCTTTGGTAGCAACAAATGAATTACCTGCTGAAAACAAAAATAACATTGTTTCAAAAGACGAATTAAGAAGAGGCCTGAAAATTTTACTTGCAGAAGACAATCAGTTTAATCAGATGGTAGCAGAAGATACCATGCACATGGTTATACCGGAATTGACATTGGATATTGTTGATAATGGTGTGCAGGCTATTGAAAAACTTAAGTCAGGTAATTACGATTTAGTAATTCTTGATATACACATGCCTGAAATGGATGGTTATGAAACTGCAAAATATATTCGTTCGCAAATGCCGTCACCGTTAAATGGTGTGCCTATTATGGCAATGACGGCCAATGTTATTGCAGAAGAAATTGACAAATGTTTTGAAGTAGGAATGAATGCCTATGTAAGCAAGCCATTTACCCATGAAGATTTGTTTGATAAAATAAGAACACTCACCAGTAAATAAATTTACATCAGTCAATATCTTATTGACTGCAATAATGTGATTATTGACTTTTATTCAACAGCAATGCCAAACGGCATTCTCGCCTGAATTTTGTCCTTTTCTGAAATTTGCTTGAGATATTGCATCAACTTCACGCTTTCTTTCATGTAGTCAGGCATCATCATACTTTCTGATGTGCCTTTCATATCCTCAAGTATTTCCTGAATTGGATCTTTTTGTTCAGGAAGTTCTTTAATTCTGTAATTGTCTAACCCTGCTTTTTTTACGGCAAGCACAACAGCATCATTCAGGCCGCCATACAGGTCAACCAAACCAATTTTTTTTGCATCTGTAGCACTCCACACTCTTCCTTGTCCAATGCTGTCAACCATAGCCGTTTCCATTTTTCTTCCTTCGGCAACACGTCCTATAAAAGTGCTGTAAACGTCTTCAACACTGCGTTGAAGAATATTTCTTTCAGCAGGTTCAAGTGGTCTTGTTGGCATACCAAGGTCGGCATAAGGTCCGGTTTTATATGTGTCGAATGTCAATCCTAATTTGTTGTTGAGTAGTTTTTGTGCATTAAAGAGCAAACCAAAAACACCAATAGAGCCTGTAATGGTGGTGGGCTGCGCAACAATGGTATCAGCCAAACAACTGATGTAGTAGCCTCCTGAGGCAGCAAGATTGCCCATACTTACTATAAATGGTTTTTTCTCCTTAGCTAATTTTGTTTCACGCCATATTACATCAGATGCCAACGCACTACCTCCCGGTGAATTAACTCTTAAAACAATGGCCTTTACTTTATCATCTAATCGTGCTTTTTTTATTGCTGCTGCTATTCTATCAGAACCTACCTGGTCGTCTTCGCCACTACCACTAACAATGTCACCAACAGCATAGATTACGGCAATGCGATCGGTGGTGAATTTTTTATCCGACTTAACAACAGCTTCATTGTATTTGTTCAGGCTGATGTAATTAATGTCATCTTCTTTAACATCTGATTTTTCTGCCAGAATTTTTTCTAACTCATCTTTATAACATAATTGGTCAACTAATTTTAACCGGAGTGCATCCTTAGCATTTTCTGCAGACAGACTGTCTGAAATTTGCTCTAATGCTTCACGACTTATTTTACGTGATTCTGCAATTTCGCTACTTATAGTTTCCCAAATAGAATTAATAAAAGTGGCAACCTGCTCTTTGTTTTCAGGACTCATTTTATCCAAAATAAATGGCTCGATAGCACTTTTAAATTTTCCATGCCTGATAATTTCAGGCTCTATTTCCAATTTATCTAAGGCTCCTTTCATAAACATTAACTGCGCATAGAGTCCTTTAAAATCTACTGCACCTTCGGGATGAACATAAATTTTATCTGCTGCGCTTGCCAGATAATAAGCTTTGGTTGAATAATATTCTGCATAAGCAAAAAGAAACTTACCAGATTTTTTAAATTTTACTAAAGCATTTCTGATTTCTGTTGTAGTGGCATAGCCGGCTTCAAAACTATTGAGGTTAAGTAAAATGCCTTTAATATTATCATCTTTTTCCGCTTTCTCTATATTGGAAATAATATCATTGAGCCCGGGTTGTTTACTTGCTTTTAATGTGCTGAAATTAAGATTGCGAAATGGGTTGTTGTCACTTCGTTCTGCAATTGGCATTTTGAATTCTATTTTTAGTACGGAGTTGTTTTTAACCTCTACAACTTCTTTCTTAAATGCACTGCCAAGCATTACGGCAAACAAAAAGAATGTTAATAGACAAAAAAGAATCAGGCCGGTAAGTGTGGCCAAAACATATTTCAGAAATTGTTTCATTTTAAACGGACTTGTGTGAGTTTGAAAATTTAGCTTTGCAAAGCTATAAAAATCAAAATGGTATCACATCAGAATATTGCAATTATACTTGCAGGCAGCAATTTAGGTAACAGACTGCACAACCTGTCTGAGGCTGCAATGTTTCTTGAAAAACTATCAACCCTGAAAATTGATTGTTCATCGGTATATGAAACTGCCCCCTGGGGCAATACGCAACAACCTCCTTTTCTGAATCAGGCATTCAAAGTCTATACTTCTTTAACTGCAAACGAATTGCTTGATGAGTTGTTAGCATTTGAAAAAAGTCAGGGGCGTACACGTTTGCAACAATGGGAGCCACGCAGCATTGATCTTGATATTCTTTTTTACAATCATGACCTCATCAGTACGCCTGAACTGACAATTCCGCACAAACATTTGCATGCAAGACGTTTTGTCTTGGAGCCTCTTGCTGAACTTATACCTGAATTTATTCATCCTGTTTTCGGAAAAAACATTACCGAATTGCTTGATTTATGCAACGATGAATTGAAAGTGTCTAAATTTCCTGTGTATGCACAGAAATAAATTTTTAACCATTGAAGGAAATATTGGTGCAGGCAAAACATCATTGGCCAGGATGATTGCCGATGAGTTTAATTTCCAACTGATTTTGGAAGAGTTTGCAGAAAATACTTTTTTACAACAGTTTTATGAAAGCCCTGAAAAATTTGCTTTCCCACTTGAAATGTCATTTATGGCTGCACGATATAAGCAACTGAAAACATTTTTCAACAAAAACACACTGCCGTTTCCTATTGTGTCTGACTACATGTTTCAGAAAACTTTGCTGTTTGCCAAGTCGAATCTTAAGAATAATGAGTACGGCCTTTTTGAACAGTTTTTTCAGATGCTTAACGTAGGATTGCCTTTGCCACAATTAATTGTGTATTTACAAAAAGAAATACCCTCACTTCAGAAAAATATCAAGAAACGCGGACGCGATTACGAGCAGAATATGAAGGATGATTACCTGCTAAAAATCAATAATGCCTATGGTCGTTTTATGAAAAGGGCCCAAAAATCTTCCAATATCCTAATTATCAATACAGAAGGACTTGATTTTGTGCGGAAAAGAAGCGATTTTCAAAAAATACTTGAAACTATTGAAAAGGCAGGTTTTAGGTTCTGATTTACAAGTTATGTCAATAAAACTGTGCATATCCTTCATATTTAATTTTAATATTTAAAATCATTGTGTTATACTTGCACCACAAATTTTGTAAAATATTAAACCACTCTATACGATGAAAGTAAAAACCTTACTCGTTTCAGCTTTTTTAATCACTGCCACGCAATTTGCGTTTGCTCAGGAATCAGCCAGATATGGTCTTCCTAAGAACAAGGATTTTGACAAATGGTCAGCAGGCATTACTGTAGGATTAAACTGGTTTCAGGGCGACCTTAACGAAAAAACCGGAAACAACAACAGTATCCTCAAGAACATTCAGGACCCTGTATTCGGTCTTAAAGTGGGCTATCAGATAAGCCACTCTGTGCAGGTAAACGTTCGTGGTAATTATACCAACTTGAGCGGAAAAAAGAACAAAACAACCTTCAGAGTTCCTAATGCTGTTACCAGTCCTCAAATTACCAGAAACATCAAGTTTAAGTCGCCTGTGTATCAAGGCAGTCTTAATCTGAATTATACCATTGGTAACATCAGCTTCTTGCAACGTAACAAGCGATTACACTTCTATGGTGAAATTGGATTAGGTATATTTAGCTATGCACCAAAAGTTACCGATCTGGACAATGGAACTGTATATGTAAAAAAAGGCTCTGTTGCTGAAGGATTTTTACCTTTGAGTTTAGGGTTTAAATATCAGATCAAACGTTTTGATATTGGCTTGCTTGCCACTTTCAACAAGACACTAAACGATAAAGTAGATCAGGTATATGACTCTAAAACTGAGAGCGACAACTGGTCGTTTTTCCAATTAGGATTAAACTACACATTCGGCAAAAAGCAAGCTATGATGGAGTGGGTTAACCCAATGGAAGTAGTTTACAACGATCTTTCTGATATGAAAGACAGAATTGATGTAATGTCAGGCGATAAAGACAAAGATGGTGTTTCTGATTTGTTCGACAAAGACAACTCAACTCCTGAAGGTGTTAAAGTTTATGGTGATGGTACTGCTTTAGATAGCGATGGTGATGGTGTTCCTGATAATTTGGACTCTGATCCTTATTCTAATAAAGGAGCAAAAGTTGACGCCAATGGATTAGAGGTTGATACTGATGGCGATGGTGTTCCTGATAGCCGCGATATGGAGCCGAACACACCTAAAGGAAACTTAGTTAACTTCCAGGGTATGACAATTGCACCTGCCGGTTCTTATGGAAATGATGGTATCACTTCTAATAGTGCTACAGGTTGGTTGCCTTCAATCTTCTTTGATGTTGACCAATCTGCAATCAAATCAGTTTACCATGATCGTTTGAATACCGTTGCACGAGTGATGATTAAAAATCCTAAGTTGAAACTGAATGTTGTTGGTAATTGCGATGTTGATGCATCTGAACAATACAATGAAAAATTAGGTATGAAGCGTGCAGAAGCAGCAATAAACCACCTTGTAAAAGTTTATGGTATTGACGCTTCAAGACTTACTGCCACATCATTGGGCAAGAAAGAACAACTTGCTAAAGGCAACAAACGTATGAACAGAAGGGTTGATTTTGAAGTAGCAAAATAACCTGAATGATATTTAAGGGAAGGCCGGACTTTAGTCCGGCTTTTTTTATGCTTTCATTTTCTGAATTGCACCTGTCAGGAGGCGAAGGGCCGACCTGACAGGTGCAATTAAAGACTATGCTGACACAACAATTTTGAAAAACACCAATTAAGAGATTTGATAATTTTCAG